>Ga0315904_10001282_pt1 | contig 39595 bp, 27 predicted proteins | sample LakEriMetagenome_6_FD_203529 | JGI IMG/M metagenome (GOLD analysis project Ga0315904, IMG submission 203529) | Freshwater fungal communities from buoy surface, Lake Erie, Ohio, United States - Buoy 12 MA120 | ecosystem: Environmental > Aquatic > Freshwater > Lake | place: USA: Lake Erie, Ohio... | reverse complement strand
GAGGTGTCTGCGCTCCGCCCTCCGGGCTGCGCTGGCCACCTACGCCGGCTCTCAGGGCATGGGCAGCCCCTCGCTGCCCCAACGCGGATCACCCCAAGCTCTAACCGCGTTTGCCGCGGAAGAACTCGCTCAAGATCCGGCCGCACTCGTCGGCCAGCACGCGGCCCACGTGATCGACGCGGTGGTTGAGCCGCGGATCCTCGAACAGCCGGTAGAGCGACTCGACGGCCCCCGCCTTGGGGTCGGCCGCTCCCCACACGACCCGCGGCACCCGCGCCTGGAGGATCGCCCCGGCGCACATCGGGCAGGGCTCGAGCGTGACGTACAGCGTGCAGCCCTCGAGCCGCCAGGAGCCGACCGCGGCGGCGGCCTGCGTCAGGGCGATCATCTCGGCATGGGCCGTCGGGTCGGCGAGCCGCTCGCGTTGGTTGTGGGCGCTGGCGATCACGCGGCCCCCGGCGATCACGATCGCCCCGACCGGCACCTCGTCCTCCGCGGACGCGGCCCGGGCCTCGTCCAGCGCCAGCCGCATCCACCGGTCGTGCGGATTGCCACCCGGCAGGTCGAGCACGGCCTCGTCGTCGCCATCGTCTTCCATAGGAAATCCACTGTAGGCCGCGGCGGCCGCCCGCGACAAATCCGCTCCGCTTGGGACCGGCAGAAAATCGGCTACCATAAGCGGTTCGCTTGCCCGTCACCGGAGACCCCCGCATGGATCCCGTCACGCTTCTGCTCCGCTGGGCACACATCCTGGCCGCGATCGTCGCCATGGGGGCCCTGGTCTTCGCCCGCTTCGGCCTGCTGCCCGCGCTCGGTGACTTCGACACCGCGACCCGCGACCGGCTTCACGACTCCATCCGCCGCCGCTGGCTGCCCTGGGTGATCGGGGCGATCACGGTGCTCCTGGCCAGCGGCCTGGCCAACTTCCTGCTCTTCAACGGTCGCGTGAAGGCCGAGGGCTGGGCCGACGGCACCTGGATGCGGCAGACGAGCTACCACGCCCTGTTCGGGGCGAAGTTCCTTCTCGCGATGGTGGCCTTTTACTTCGCCAGCGGCCTCGTGGGCCGCGGCGCGGGCACGCAGTGGGTGCGAAACGATCGGGCCAAGTGGCTGTCGGTCACGCTCGGCATCATGCTGGCGGTCGTCCTGCTCTCGGGGTGGATGCGGCAGCTGCACACCGGCCCGAACGTCGCCGTCGAGAGCGGCGTGCGGATCGACCGCCGGGAAAGCACCTTGGACAGCGCTGCACGGGAGGACGCCGATGGACAAGAAAGACAAGAAGCGGATGGAGGTGCTCCAGCAACGGATCGCGAAGCTGCAGCAGCTCCTGGCGGGGGCGAAGAAGCAGCCCGATGACCCGGCCGAGGTGCCGCGGCTGGAGAAGGAGCTCGCCGTCGCCCACGCCGAGTTGGCCACCCTGAAGAAGGGCTGACCCGGGGCCGGGTATTGGCCCCGGGTTGCCGCGGAGCTCAGGACTCGACCGGGTGGCCCGTCGCTGCCGCCTTGGTAGAATTGCCGGCTGACAGGCGGCTGTGTCGATGGCTGATCTCCGGCGGCCGAGCGGTCAAACAGGTTTCCGCCTGGGAGTTTTCGACAGCGTCGACCGCCGGCGCAGACGTGATTTTTTCGCCTTCAGGCGCACTCATGCTGCTCCGCAAACTTCAGCACGGCCGCGGACTGGCTCTTCTGGCCCTCCTCTGGCCGCGGTTCCTGATTGCACCTGCGGAAGAGCTTTCGGTTTCGCGGGGCAGCACCGTCGATTTCGCCCGTGAGATCCGGCCGATACTCGCGAAACGCTGCGTGCATTGCCACGGACCAGATGACGGTTCCCGAGAGGCCGGCCTGCGGCTCGATACGCGGGAGGGGGCGACCGCCGTGCTCGGGTCGGGGCAGCAGGCGATCGTCCCCGGGCAGCCGCAGGCCAGTGAGCTGATCCGCCGAGTGACCGCCGCCGGTGCCGAACGGATGCCACCGGAAGGCAAGCCGCTGACTGCGGCAGAGATCCAGCTTCTCAGCCGATGGGTGCAAGAGGGAGGAGACTTCGCATCGCATTGGGCCTATGCGCCGCCCCGGCGGCCGTCGGTGCCGCAGGTCCGCGACACGGCGTGGCCGCGTGGTGCGATCGACAGGTTCGTGCTCGCGCGTCTGGAGCGGGAGGGGCAGAAGCCTGCGGCGGCGGCTGCGCCCGCGGTGCTGCTGCGCCGGGTGCATCTCGATCTCGTGGGCCTGCCGCCGTCGGCCGAAGAGATCGAGGCCTTCGAGCGCGATCCTTCACCCGCGGCCTATGAGGCGGTCGTCGACAAGCTGTTGGCGGCGGCCCAGTTTGGCGAGAAATGGGCGCGGCAATGGCTCGACCTCGCCGGGTACGCCGATTCGAACGGGTACCAGCACGACGGCGTGCGGACCAATTGGCCCTGGCGGGACTGGGTGATCCGGGCGCTCAACGACGACATGCCCTTCGATCAGTTCACGATCGCTCAGGTCGCCGGTGACCTTGCAGCCAGCGGCCCTGAAGCGGGTCCGGTTCGCAATCAGTCTGGCGATGACCTGCGGCTGGCCACCGCCTTTTTTCGCCATACCCCGTTCAACGCCGCCGGCGATTCGATCGCGGCAGAAGTGCGGGCGAATCTGCTGTTCGACCGGATCAGCAAGGTCGGTACCGTTTGGCTGGGCACCACGCTCGAGTGCGCCCAGTGTCATTCCCACAAGTTCGACCCGGTGACCATCACCGATTACTACCGTCTGTTTGCCTATTTCAACGCGGCGGTGAACGAGTTTGACCGCTCGGCAAAAGAGGTTCGCAAACGGTTTCGGCCCCCGGCGATGATGGAAGTGCCGCTGGCCGGCGAAACGCTGGCGAAGTACGAGGCGCTGCGGGGCGAGTTGACCGCCGTCACGGCGGAACTCGACGCCGTGCGTCCGGGCGTGCTTTCCCGCCAGGCCGCCTGGGAGGCCACCGCCAAGGATGATCCTGATCTGCCCGTGGATATCGGTCGACTGCTCGACCGGCCACCCGGTGAACGCAAGCCCGCGGAAATCGAGGACATCGAAAAGCACTATCTTTCCGTGGCGCCGGAGACCAAGGAACTCATCGCCCGGCGCAAGCGACTCACCAGCGCGGTCCGTCGCGCGGGCCCGCCGCAGGTGCTGGTGCTGGCCGATGATCCTGCCCCGCGAAGCACGCATCTGCTGCGTCGGGGTGACTATCGGGAACCGGCGGAAGTGGTCGAACCGGGCGTCCCCGAGTGGCTCCATCCGCTGCCGGCCGACGCGCCTCCCAACCGACTCGGCCTGGCGCGGTGGCTGGTGAATCCGGCCAATCCGCTCACGGCCCGCGTCACGGTCAATCGCTGGTGGGGGGAGATTTTCGGCCGCGGCATCGTGCTCACGACCGACGACTTCGGCACCCAGGGAGAACTCCCCACGCACCCAGAACTGCTCGATTGGCTGGCGTTGGAGTTTGCCGCAGGCGAGCGGCCCTGGTCGATGAAGCACATCCTCCGGCTCATCGTCACGTCCGCGACGTATTGCCAGTCGTCGTCCGCCGGGCCCGAGCAGTTTCGCCGCGACCCTCACAACGAATTGCTCGCCCGCGGTCCGCGGGTGCGGCTGGATGCCGAACTGATCCGCGATCAGGCGTTGGCGGTATCCGGCCGCCTCACCCGGCACGTCGGCGGCCCGCCCGCATACCCGCCCCAGCCGGCGAAGCTGTGGGACGAGATCACCGGCAACGAAGACGGTTCGTATCCGGAAGCCCGGGGGGCGGAACGCTTCCGCCGCGGAATCTACACCGTGTTCCGCCGAGGCGCGCCGTATCCTTCGCTCCAGGCACTCGACTGGCCCGAGCGGTCCGTATGTGTCGCACGTCGGTCCCGCACCAACACGCCGTCGCAGGCACTGGTGTTGCTGAACGATCCGGCGTTTCTCGAACTGTACGCCGCCTTCGCCCGGCGGATCATGGACTGCGACGGGGACGACCGACAGAAAATCACCTGGGCGATCCGCACGTGCGTGGCCCGACGGCCACGGGCGGAGGAGATTCGCGTCCTGGCCGATCTGGTGGAGAAAAAACGCCGCGAGTTCACCGCCGATCCCCGGCGTGCGGAGCAATTCCTGGTGGAGTTGAACGTCCCGCGGGAAGAACACAGCATCGACCTCGCCGCCTGGTCGCTCGTGGGCCGCGCCCTGCTGAACCTCGACGAGACGATCACGCGAAATTAGGGAGCGGCAGCATGTCGAGTCCACGATCCGATCGACAGGATCCGAAAACCCGAAGCACTCCCGCGACGCTCGGCCGTCGGGCGCTGTTGCAGGTCGGCTCACTCAGTTTGGGCGCGATCGCCCTGGAGTCGCTGCTGGCCGATGAACCGCTCCTTCGGGCGGCCCCTGGCGGCGGCCCCACGCACCACGCGCCGCGAGCCAGGCACGTCATCTACCTGCATTTGGCGGGCGGGCCGTCACAGGTCGATTTGTTCGACCCCAAGCCTGCACTGGCCAAGTATGACGGGCAGCCGATGCCGGAGTCCGTTCGGGCCGGCAAGCAGTTCGCCTTCATCGACCCCGACGCCAAGGTCATGGCATCGCCCTACGCCTTCCGCCCGTACGGCCGGTGCGGCATGGAGATGAGCGAGCTGATGCCGCGGCTGGGGGACGTGGCCGACGACATCACCGTCATCCGCAGCATGGTGACCAGCGAGTTCAGCCACGGGGCCGCCGAGATGTTCATGCTGTCGGGCCACGCCCGCATCGGTCGTCCGACCTTCGGCGCATGGGCTTCCTACGGGCTGGGAAAGCTCAACGACAACCTCCCCAGCTACGTGGTGCTCACCAATGGCAATCCGTTTTCGGGGGCGAGCGCCTGGGGGGCGGGTTTCCTGCCGAGCATCCACCAAGGGGTCGAGTTCCGCAACAGTGGCTCCCCGATCCACTTCCTGGCCGACCCGGAGGGCATGACGCAACACGATCGCGAGGACGTGCTGAACGCCATCAACGCGATCAACCGCCACAGCCTGGCTGCGATCGGCGATCCCGAGATCGCCACGCGGATCGGCCAATACGAGCTCGCCGGCAGGATGCAGCTGGCCGTTCCCGAACTTGTGCGGCTCGAGGACGAGCCCCGCGACCTGCTGGAACGGTACGGGGCGAAGCCCGATCAGCCATCGCTGGCACGAAACTGCCTGATCGCCCGGCGGCTCGTGGAGCGGGGCGTGCGGTTCGTGCAGATCTTCGATTCCGGATGGGATCACCACACGAACATCTACAAGTCATATCCCAAGCGGGTGCCGCGGATGGATCAGGCGTTCGCGGCGTTGATCCATGACCTGAAACAGCGCGGGCTGCTGGAACACACCCTGGTGATTTTGGGGGGCGAGTTCGGCCGGACCCCGATGGCGCAGGTTCCCAAGAGCGGTGACGTCGGACGCGACCACCATCGCGACGCCTTCTCGACGGTGCTGGCCGGTGGCGGCATTCGCGGCGGCCACGTCCACGGGGCCACCGACGAGTTCTGCATGGGCGTCACCACCGCGCCGGTCACCGTTCACGATCTGCACGCCACGCTGTTGCACCTCCTCGGATTCGATCACCGCCAGTTGGTGTTCCACCACCAGGGCAGAGACTTCCGCCTGACGGATGTCGAGGGAAACGTGGTGCACGACGTCGTGGCCTGACCAGGGCGTGCGACGGCACCCGCCGTGCCGTCACTCGGCAAGCGGCTTCGCGCGGATGTCGCGAAACTCCACGCGCATCTCCACATTGGCATGCATTTCCAGTCCGATCGGCGCCGGTGCGGCGTACTTGGGATCGGTGTACCGCGAAACCTGCGTGCCGTTGAGCCACACCGTGAACGTATCGCCGCGGGCCTCGATGCGGATGCGATTCCAGTCACCGGGCTTGAGCAGCTTCTCGACGCCCTTGGCCCGCGCCTCCTCGGGGTACGTTCCCGTGTAGAAGGAACACGTCATGTCGCGCTTCAGGCTTCGCGACACGCCGATCTGCAACTGCAATTCGGGCTTCCGCAGCATGATGCCGGTGTCGATCGCATCGCCGAAACGCACGTCGGTCTCGAACACCACGTCGCCATAGGATCGCTCCGTGTAGAGTCTCGATCCCTTCTTCGCCGGGCCGTTCTCCCCCACGATGACACCGTCCTTCACGGTCCAGTGCGGCTCGGCCGGCAGCTTCCAGCCGGTGAAGTCGGTGCCATTGAAGATGCTCGGCAGGGCGTCCGCGGCAGGTTCCGCGGCCACGGCCGCGAAGCACGCGAGGATCGAGGCGACGATCGTGAGACGAAGAATCACGGGCGGGACTCCGAAAGGACGACGAGGGAAGATTGTGCGGCCCCGGCGGCTGGGCGTCAACGCGCGCCGCGACCGCTCAGCCCGCTTGAGGCCGCGGATTCCTTGCGGAGGCGGCGCCGATCGCGACCGACGAAAAGGCGTGCCGCTCGACGGCCACGGCCGCCCCACGCCGGTATGCCGCCGGCCGACCCGTTCCCATCGGGCCGCTCATTGACGCTCCGGAAACGCTGTGATGGACCAGCCAGTTCAGCTGTGTCCCGGAATCCCCGCAAGCCATGGTCAAGTCAGGTTCGGTGAGTGGCACGTGCTGCTGGGCGCGCCCGCGACGCACGTCGGCAACGCGGACGAAGACACGGGACTGATCGGGGGCCGGGTGATGATCGAGACCCATCGCCTCACGCTGCTGCCGCCGGGAGACCGGCAGGAGCCGCTGCTCCCCGCGGACTGCAAACTGCTGCACGTTGATGTGCCCGCAGAGCGGTCAGCCGCGATCGGGGTCGGTTGATCGCTCCTCGGAAGCCGCCGCCGCATCGGCTCCAGGAGCCGTGCCTGTCGGTTGGAGACGTTCGGACGAGTGCGGGTCATTGGGCGAAGACTTGGCCGCCCGGCTGGCTCGGGGCCGGCCTGCGGCCGGCCCCGAGCCAGGAACGCCCGGCCCATCGCCCAGAAGTGGCTGGTTTTCAAGGGCGGTGTATAATTTTTGGTCGGCGGTTTCGTCCCATGTCGAAAAATGGCTGCGGGTCTCGACGAGGTGCTTCTTCGATGCGCGATATGTCGATGATCGACAAGGCGGTGCGACTTCTGCTCGTTGCCGTGGCCGCGGTCGCTGCCTCCCTGGGTGGTCGGGCCGACGGGAGTGATGCGGCGGCGGACTTCAAGCGTCACGTCGCCCCGTTCGTGCAGCGGCACTGCATGCAGTGCCATGGCGACACGAAGCAGGAAGGCGACGTGCGGTTCGACGGCAAGTCGCCCGACTTCCACGACGCCGCGACCCGCGCGACATGGGAGCGAGTCTGGCGGGTGATCGCCTCCGGGCAGATGCCTCCGCCGGAAAGGCCGGCGCCCGCCAGCGACGAGATGATCCCGGTGCTGGACTGGATTCGCGAGCAGGCGGCAACCGCCGAATCACTCGCCCATCGTGACGGCGGCGGTGGCAACGGTGTGCGACGGCTCATGTCCCGCGAGCAGGTCCGGACATGGACGGACCTCCTCGATCTGCGCTACGCGAACCATCAGCCCGACCTGCTCCGGTTTTTGGCGCAGGATCCGCGGAGCGAGCACTTCATCAACCGGGGCAACGTGCTGTTGATGCAGGACGAGCACGTGCAGCGGTCGATCGACCTGGCCGAGCGGTTGCTGGAGACGGTGATTCCTGACCCCGACGGTCTCGAACCCATCACCTGGACGATCAAGCCAGCGATGATCGCGGACCACCCCACACAGGTTCGCAAGTTTTATCAGGACGATGAGAGAATCATGCACCTGGGGCCGACGTTGACGTTCCCGGCGGATGGACGGAAGCCGGACGATCCGAAGGCAGCCCTCGACGTGATTGCCGGGTGCTGGCCCAACGATGACCGCAGCGGTTTGGTGCTCAACCCGGTGTACCGCACCCGCGGGAATGCCTGGGACGCCTTCATCCTTCGGTATCCACAGCCCATCACCAAAGGCACGGTGCGGCTGGTGATTCGTGCCCGGGCGGAACTGCCTGCTGGTGAAACCGCGCTCCCGACCCTGTCGGTCGACAGCTTCTTTCGTCAAGGGAACCACTTGAAGCTCGAGGGGCACGGCGGCCAGCTGGTATATCATTCGGTGTGGCCACTCGCCCGGCTGGCCGTGCCGCGGGAAGCGACGGATCTGACGGTCGAGATTCCGCTCGAGCTGACGGCGATCGACTTCGCCGCGTTGAACAGCAGCGACGACCGTGGCGTGTGGCTGCTGCTGCGGAACATGCCGGTGCCGTCACGGGTACCCATGCTCTTGACCCGTGAGGAGCGGAAGCGGCTGCAGGCCGAGGGCAAGTGGAGGCCCGCGTCCGCCCGGCCGCCGAAAGGAACGCCCGGCTGGAGTTATTATCTGAGCGAGGTCGAGGACGGGCCTCGGGTGGTGGTGGAGCAAATTTCACTCACCGTCCATCATCGGGAGCCGGACGACCAGAGTCGGGCCGGCCGCGTGATCGGCGCCGGCGGACCGGCGGAGATCCGGGCCTTCGCGGAGCGGGCATGGGGGCGGCCGGTCGGTGAGGAGGAGTTGCAGCCCTACCTGGCGCTGCGGGCCACGCAGGCCAAGGCGATCGGGGAACTGCCGGCCCTGCGGCAAACCCTGGCCGCCATTCTGGTCGATCCGGAGTGTCTGTACCTCGCCGATCGCCGCGGCGACAAGCGGCTCCAGCTGATCGATCTCAGTCGGCGGCTGGCGATGACGCTCTGGGGCACGGTGCCCGACGAAAAGCTGAAGTCCTTGGCGGCCTCCGGCCGGCTTGCCGACCCCGTCACGCTGCGCAGCGAGATCGCCCGCATGATGGCCGACGAGCGGTTCATGTGGTTCGCCGAAGAGTTTTGTCGGCAGTGGCTGGGGCTGGACGCCATCGCCGGCATGGAAGGCCAGTGGGCCAGGCCGCCTCAGGTGGATGCCAGTTCCTACCTGCGGAACATGGCCCTGCAGAAGGCCGTGATGGAGGAGCCGTCGCGGTTCCTCCACGACGCCCTGACCCGCAACCGGCCCGTCAGCCACCTGGTGGCGCCCGACTCCCTGGTGCTCAACCCGCCGCTGACCGAGTTCTACGGTGTCGAGGCGCCGATCGCCGCCGGCTGGCAGCGGGTGGCCGAAGTCCCCGCCGATCGACGGCACGGCATCTTCACCATGGCCGGCCCGATCGCCGCGGCCTCGCGCGAGGAGAAGGAGGCCCAGATCTACCGCGGCACCTACATGCTCGCCCGGCTGTTCGGCGTCGACGTGGGCACGCCGCCGGCCACCGTGCCCACGCTGCAGACGTTGAATGCCGACGTCACGTTCCGCAAGAAGTCCGTTCGCGACAAGCTCAAGATCCACGTCGAGCGGACCTGTGCCGTGTGCCACCAGAAAATCGATCCGCTGGGCTTCGCCTGGGAGCAGTTCGACCAGTACGGCAAGGTGCAGAAGTCCGCCGACGGCCTCCCGAAGAAGGTCGACGCCTCGGGCAAGCTGCCCGATGGCCGGCCGTTCGCCGACCTGGATGCGATGTGCCGCCTGCTGCTGGAGCGTTCCGAGAGCCAGAGTTCTTTACCGCGGGCGTTCGTCCGGGCGGTGGCCAGCTACGCCTGGGGGCGGGAACTGACGCTCCTGGATGAGAAACGCATCGACCATCTGCTGGGCGACGGCGATCCGCGTCTGGCTGACCTGCTGACGGCGGTCTTCATCGACGATCTCCAACACCGAGGAAAATGACGATGCTCACCAAAAGGGAATTTCTCCAGTGCGCCGGCGCCGGCCTGGCGCTGCCGTGGCTGGAATCGCTCACCCCGGCCCTCGGGGGCCCCGTCGCCGCGGCTGCGAAGGCCAAGCCGGCCCGGTGCGTGTTCATCCACATTCCCTTCGGCGTCAACATGTGGCGCTGGTTCCCCAAGGCGTTCGGGCCGGGGTCCGATCTCGGCCCCACCCTCGCGCCGCTGCAGCACCTCGTCGACAAGGTGACCGTGTTCTCCGGGCTGCGGCTCAAGAACTCGGGCGGTCATGGCGAGTCGGGCCTGTTTCTCACCGGCAACCCGAACTTCAGCGGCGGCAAGCTGCCGCTGACGGGCAACACCATCTCGGTCGATCAGCACATCGCGGCGGCCCGCGGCCACGAGACCAGCATCCCGTCGCTGGTGCTCTCTGTGGCCGGCGGGCAGGACACGATCTCCTGGGACGCCCGCGGGACGGCGATGTACGGCATGTGCGACCTGCCGCTGATCTACGAGAAATTGTTCGGCTCGCCGCAGGTCTTGGCCCGCGGCCAGCGGCACCAGAGCATCCTCAACGTGGTCGGTGGCAAGATGCAGCGTGTGTCGCAGCACCTCGGCAAGGAAGACCAGCGGCGGCTGTCGCAATACGCCGACGCCATCGCCAGCGTCGACGCCCAGTTGGTTCGTGATCGCGCCTACTACAAGGGTGAGGCGCAGAAGTTCGCCGCCACGGCGCCCGGGCTGACGCTGAATGCCAACAAACTCGACAACATCGGCCGCGAGGCCTACATCGATACGCTCTACGACCTGGCGGCGCTGGCGGTGCAGAGCGACCGCACGCGGATCATCTCGATCGAGAGCCCGTTCAGTCAGGGGACTGCGATCTTCAATTACTACCCCGACCTGCTCCCCAAGGGCACGAAGGGACAGATGATCTGGCATGGCAGCGGCCATAATCTGAGCGTGAAGAACGAGGCCGACACACCGCTGCATGCCGAGTACCTGGCGAACATCGACCGCTATTGGGTGGGCAAACTGGCCCGCTTCCTCGACCGCCTGGCGGCCATCGACCACGAGGGGGCCTCGCTGCTCGATCACACCGTGGTGATGTTCGGCAGCGGGATGTCGTGGGGCAACCACAACCCGGACCACCTGCCGCTGTTGATCGCGGGGGGTTCGAAGCTGGGCATCAGGCATCAGGGCCACGTCGGCTACAACGAACACGCTCCGGCCGACGCCCAGCGGCCCAAGACGAACGCCAGCGACCTGCTGCGGACGATCAGCGAGGTCTGCGGCGTGCCGGCCCCGGGCTTCGGCGACAGCACCCGGGTGATGGACGAACTGCTCGCCTGACGTGGGCCGCAGCCGGAACGGTCCACCTGGAGGCAGGCTGCGGCGTCCGCATCGGAGTACGAGTGTGCCGCATCAGGCCCGCCGGTCTCCCGTCACGGCGCCGCGTCGAGTGCCAACAGCCGGCCCGCGGTGCGAAACACCATGCGGCCGCCCACGATCGCCGGCGTCGCCCGGCAGCTCTCGCCGAGCGGCACGCGGCCCAGCACCTCGAACGAGTCGCCCATCCTGATCGCCACCGCTTCGCCGTCGGCCGACACGTTGCGGATCGTGTCGCCGACCGCAATCGGCGAGGCCGAATAGGTGCCGCCGACCCGGCCGCGCCAGACAGTCTCTCCAGTGGCGGCCCGCACGCACGTGACAACGCCTCGGTCGCCCCACAGATACATGAACTCGTCGACGACGAGCGGCGTCGGCACGTACGGGGCGATGCTGCGATCGAGCTTGTAGGCGATCTCGGGCTCAGCGCCGGCGCCGGCCGGTGGCCGCACCGCCGCCAGCAGGGTGTCGCCGCCGCCGTCGCCACTGGTGCCGATCACGAGCGGTCCGGCCAGGATCGGCGACGACACCGTCCGTTTGGGAAAGCACTTCTGTTCCCAGAGCACCCGACCGGTGAGACCCTCGACCGCGGTGACCCCATGGGCCATGCTCGTGATCAACACGAGCGGCGCTTCGGCGCCGCCGCCGTCGACGACGAGCGGCGTCGCATACCCCGCCTTGGCGGACTCGCGGGGCAACCGCCACCGTTCGACTCCTGTCGCGGCGTCGAGCGCGACGATGGCGCTCTTGCCTTCCTGGTCGATGCACACGATCAGCAGGTCGCGGCACACCGCCGGTGTGGCCCCGAAGCCGTGCTCCCCCTCGAAGGGGCCCAGGTCCACGTGCCACCGCGGTTCGCCGGCGTGCGAGAAGGCTTCCGCGTGGATCCCTTCTCGCACACCCCAGACCCAATACACGCCCCGGGCATCGACCACCACGGACCCCGAGGCCGAACTGTTCTGGGCGTGGTGCCGGTCGATCGGCCCCGGCAGTTCGCGGGTCCAGAGGAGTGCGCCGTCGGTCAGCGCATGCGCTGTCACGAACCGCCGGCCGGCCGCCTCGCCGGCCGACGCGGTGTAGATCCGGCCCTCCCACACGACGGGCGACGCATTGCCCGCCCCAGGCAGCGCGGCCGTCCAGGCCCAAGCGGATTCGGCCCACGTCACGGGGAACCGCGCCCCGCCACCCTGTCCCGCGCCGGCGGCCCCCCGCCAGCGTGACCAGGGATTGGGTTCTCCGCCCGGCGCGGCGGCCATGGTGGCCGAAAAGCAAACGGCTGCGAACAGCACGCGGCTGCTTCTTGCAAAAAACCTGGACGAGAAAATGGCTGCCATACGACCTCCCGTTCGTGGGCTCAACGTTTCGACCGCCGGGCACCGGCACCTACGGACCGGCAAAGACCTCACCCACCATGAGCCGCCGGGCGGTGCGGTACACGCGGGCCGAGATTGCCTGCCAGCCATCCGGTGTGTGCTGGACGACGGCGGAAACCGGCAGCACGCCCGACGGATTGGCGACGCGGATGTCCGCATTGCCCGCCCGGGCCAGAGCATGAGGCACGGAACCGACCAGCCGCGTCGCCACGGCCACGCACATGGCGCCCGTCAGGGTCACCGCACGGTGGCATTTTTCCATGGAGATGATACGGACGGTGATCTCGGCGGAGTCGGCCGCAAGCCGCTCGCCGCCGATGGTCTCAAAGTCCGAGGGCGGCCCGACCATGGCGATTTTCGGATTCGCCAGCCCCACCTCCTCCGGCACTCGACCGAGCCCCATGCGCACGCCTCCGGCGCGACGGAGGCGGTCGAGCAGGGCCATGAGCCGCCCGTCACGCTCGATCTCGGTCGGAGCCGCGGTGACGGAACCGCCGACGGCGCGGGCATCGACGAACACCACCGGATTGGTGGCATCCACCAGCGAGACGGTGAACCGGCCCGCGCCCGGCAGGTCGATCTCGTCCGTGGGATTGCCGGTGGGGAGCAGCGCCGGGCAGACCGAGCCGCCCGGGTCGAGAAAATCCATGCGGATGCAGGCGGCCGTGCCCGCCACGCCGGCGATCGCGAAATCGCCATGCTCGACCGGCTCGCCCCCCGCCACGGCGAAAGTGGCATGACAGATCTGGTTGGTGTTGGTGAGGAAGATGCGGACACAGACCTCGCCGTCGTCCGGGGCGGGCACGAGCCCGCGGTCGATCGCGAACGGACCGACGGCCGAGGCCAGGTTTCCGCACGTGGCACCGTAATCGACGACCGGGCGATCCACCGCCACCTGGGCGAACGTGAAATCGACGTCGGCATCAGCGCGGGTTGAGGGGGCGATGACCGCGGCCTTGGAAACCGACGACAAGCCGCCGCCCATTCCATCGAGCTGCCGACCGTACGGATCCGGACTGCCGAGCACGCGAAGGAGCAGTGCGTCACGGACGGCGGGGTCGTCAGGCAGGTCGCGGGCGAGGAACATGACGCCCTTGCTGGAGCCGCCGCGCATGAAAACCGCCGGGATGCGTCGCGTCATCGGACTGCGCCTTGGTGGAGGGAAGGGGGGGCCAGGAGGTCGCGGAGCACGCACGGGAGGATGCCGCCGGAGCGGAAAAACTCCCGTTCCTCGGGCGTGTCGAGGCGGACGCGAACCGGGACGGTGCACCGACTGCCATCGAGACGGTGGACGGTCAGGTCCAGCTGTCGGCCCGGCTCATGGGCCGTCGCCAGGCCGTCGAGCTGATAGGTTTCGGAGCCTTCGAGGGCCAGGGACCGGCGGGTGGCCCGGGCGGTAAACTCCAGCGGCAGGATCCCCATGCAGACGAGGTTCGTGCGGTGGATCCGCTCGAAGCTCTCGGCCAGCACGACCCGGACGCCGAGCCAGAACAGCCCCTTGGCGGCCCAGTCCCGCGACGAGCCCGCGCCGTAGTCCTTGCCGGCGATCACCAGGGTCATCTCGCCACGCCGTCGGTACTCGGTAGCGGCATCGAAAATGGACAGCACCCGTCCCTCGGGCATCAGGCGGGTGAAGCCGCCGGGGTTGTCCGGCGCCATCTCGTTCCGCAGTTGGACATTGGCGAACGTGGCCCGCATGCCGACCTCGTGGTTGCCGCGGCGGGTGCCGTAGGTGTTGAAGTCGGCCTCGACGACACCTCGCTCCCGCAGGTACTCACCGGCCGGGCTCTTCGCCCCGATGGCCCCCGACGGCGAAATGTGGTCGGTCGTGATCGAGTCGCCGAGGATCGCCAGCGGCCGCAGGCTGGTCCGATCGGCGAGGGCGGCCGGCGGGGTGTCGAAGTAGGGCGGGCGGCGGAGATAGGTGCTCGTGGCGTCCCACGCATACGTCGCCGCCGCGCCGGCGGGGCCGCCGCTCCAGGCGTCGGCATCGGCGCCGAACGCCTCCGCCCAGGCCTGGAACAGCTCCGGGCGGACGGCGGCCCGAACCACCGCGTCGATCTCCGCGTTCGTCGGCCAGAGGTCGCGCAGAAAGACGGGCCGACCGTCGGCGTCGACCGCCAGCGGCTCGGTGGTCACGTCGATCGTCATCGAACCGGCGATCGCATACGCCACCACCAGCGGAGCCGAGGCGAGATAATTGGCCCGACAGTTCGGGTGGATGCGGGCCTCGAAGTTGCGGTTGCCGGAGAGCACCGCGGCACACACCAGACCGTGCTCCTCGATGGCCTCCCGGATCGGTCCGGCCAGCGGGCCCGACATCCCGTTGCAGGTCGTGCACCCGAAGCCGATGACGTTGAATCCCAGGGCGTCGAGGTCGTCCTGGAGGCCCGTCGTCCGCAGATATTCGGCCACGACCCGAGAACCCGGCGCCAGCGACGTCTTCACCCAGGGCCGCGGCCGCAGCCCGCGCTGCACTGCCCGGCGGGCCACCAGCCCGGCGGCCACCATGCCGGCGGGATTCGACGTGTTCGTGCAGCTCGTGATCGCGGCGATGACGATGTCGCCGTCGCCCAGCGAATGATCCGCGGCCGCCACGGGGTGCCGTTGTCGCGACCGGTCCGGGGAGCGGCGGTAGTCGTGCTCCAGGGCGGTGGTGAAGGAACGGGCGACATCGGGGAGCGGAACACGATCCTGCGGCCGGCGGGGCCCCGCGACGCAGGCGACGATCGCGGCCAGATCGAAGTCGACGACCCGGTCGAACTCCGGCTCCGGGGTATCGGTTTCGCGCCACATCTGCTGGGCCCGCATGTACGCCTCGACCCGTTCGCAATGGTCGGCGGGGCGGCCGGTGAGCCGCAGGTATTCCATCGTCCGCCGGTCCACCGGGAAATAGACGCAGGTCGCGCCATACTCGGGCGCCATGTTCGCGATCGTGGCCCGGTCGGACAGCGAGAGGTCGTCGAGCCCCGGACCGGTGAACTCCACGAAGGCGTCGACGACGCCGACGCCTCGCAGCCGCTCGGTCAGGGTGAGGACGAGGTCGGTCGCGGTCACGCCCTCCCGCAGCCGGCCGTGGACCCGCACGCCCACGACCGCCGGGAGCGGGAACGCGAGCGGGCGTCCGAGCATCGCGGCCTCCGCCTCCAGGCCGCCCACGCCCCAGCCGAGCACGCCCAGGGCGTTGATCATCGGCGTGTGGCTGTCGGTGCCGACGAGCGTTTCCGGATAGATCCAGGGCAGGCCGCCGTCCGCAGCGGCGTCCGGTGCGGCGGTCGTGACGACGTGCGCCAGATGCTCGAGGGCGAGCTGATGGAGGATGCCCTGCCCAGGAGGGATGACGCGGAGCCGCTCGAACGCCCCCGCGCACCAGCGGAGAAAGTGAAACCGCTCGTGGTTCCGCTCCCGCTCCAGGGCTTCGTTGCGACCGCGGGCATCGGCCGAGCCGGCGAACACCGCCATCAGCGAGTGATCGATCACGCAGTCCACGGGGACGACCGGGTTGACCGCCCGCGGGTTGCCGCCACGCTCGGCCACTGCGTCCCGCAGGGCGGCGAGGTCCACGAGCAGCGGCACGCCGAGGAGGTCCTGGAGGAGGACGCGGGAGGGGCGGAACCGCACCGTGCACGGCTGCCGCTGCACGAAGGCGGCGAGCCCCGCCTGGGCCTCGGGGTCGGTGGCGTTCCGCCAGCCATTCTCCAGGAGCACGCGAAGTGAGGCGGGCCAGCGGCTCACCGCCGGCACGTGCTCTGCCAGCTGCGGCAGGCTCACGTAGCGGTACTCGCGGCCCTGCACGCGGAGCGTGCGAATCACATCCGGGAGTTCCGTCACTTCAGCCCCTCCGTCCCCTCCGTTCGGATGCGAGCAACGGCTGGCAGGGACGAACGGCGGGGCAACGGTCGACCCTCTTGGACCCGAAAAGTACGATCCTTACACTGGGTTTGACTCACTCAGATCATAGGATCCGGTCGTCCGGTCGCAAGCCCGGCTCGGGAGGCAGGCATGCCCGGTCGCTTCGGAAAATTGCATCTTCAGGCCTGGGCGCCACAGGCGGTCTCGGTGGCGGTGGGCCTGACGGTGTGGGAGATCGTCGGCCGGCTGGTCCCCGCCGCGATCCTCGCTCCCCCGAGCCGCGTGCTCGCGCGGATGGCCGCGATGGTGGCGTCGGGCGAACTTCCCACGCTGCTGGCCGCCTCGTCGCTCCACCTCGTGGCGGGCTTCGGACTGGCCGTGCTGGTCGCGTTGCCAACCGGCTTCTTGATGGGCCGCGTGCCGTGGGTGTCGCGCCTGCTCGATCCGCTCGTCACCGCCTTCTACTCGCTGCCCACGGTGTCGCTGGTGCCGCTGATCGTCATCTGGTACGGCCTCTTCTATCCGGCTCGTGTCGCCCTGGTCTTCTGCATGTCCGTGCCCGACATGATCGTGGTGATGGCTGCCGGAGCCCGCGACATCGACCAGCGGCTCGTCGATGCCGGCCGGTCCCTCGGGGCCGGCTGGGTGCAGCAGTTCCGCAAGGTTCTCCTCCCGGCGAGCCTGCCGTTCGTCTTCACCGCGCTGCGGGTGGGGGCGGTCCGGGCCATCAACGGGATGATCACCGCCGAGCTGTTTTTCGCGGCGGTGAACCTGGGCGCCTCCATGAAGAAGGCGGCCAGCGGCTTCGACAGCGCCGGAATCTTGGCCGTGCTGGTCACGTTGTGCCTCACCGGCCTGGTGGTGCAGGAGCTGCTCCGCCTGCTGGAGACATGGGCGGCGCCGTGGCGTCAGGGGGTCGGGAATGGCTGAGGCGTCCGCGTCCCGGTCCGCTGGACGGCTCGTATCGCTCGCCGGGATCGCCATCGCGCTGGTGGTGTGGGAGGTGGCCGGCCGGGTCGCGGGGCCCGCACGGTTCGCCCCGTTCTCGGCCGTGGCCCGGGAGTTCGTCACCGTCCTGGGCGATGGCCTCACGCTCCCTGCCTTGGGGATGTCGCTGCTTCAGATGCTGGTCGGATACGGAGCCGGCCTTGCCGTCGGCGTGCCACTGGGCGCCCTCATGGGGCGGCAGGCCTGGGCCGACCGCGCCTTCCAGCCGTGGGTGAGCATGATGGTGGTCACGTCGACCGCGGCGCTCGTGCCGCTGCTGATCGTGCTGTTCGGCACGGGCTTCTGGTTTCGGACCGCGGTCGTCTTCCTGGCGACGGTGTGGTACGTGGTCATCACGACCTACCAAGGGGCGCGGGGCATCGATCCGCGGTACCTCGGTGCGGCGCGGTCGTTCGGAGCCGGCGGCTGGCAGAGCTTTCGGATGGTCCACCTCCCGGCCCTGTTTCCATACCTGATGACGGGCGCCCGCGTCGGCCTCGTGCACGCCATTCGGGCGATGGTGATGGCCGAGATGTACGTGCTCATCGGGTTCGGCGGACGGCTGCAGCAGACGGGGCTCGCCATCTCGACCGCCCCGCTGCTGTGCTACCTGCTGCTGCTGATGCTGGTTGGTGTGGCCGCCACCGGTGGGTTACGCTGGCTCGGCGGGCGGCTGGCACCCTGGTATGAAGAAGCCCGGGCATGAGAGGATCGATGGGAATGTCTGCGTCCATGAGCCGCCGCGTCGTGCTTGGCCGCCTCGCCGGCGGTGCGGCGTGTGGCGTGCTCGGCCTCGGAGCGTGTCGCCGCGGCGACCAATCGGGAGCCCGGAAGATCGGCGTCCACACGGTGGGCTTCACGCTGGGCATCCAGACGCCGGCGATCGCCGCCTGGTCCGAATTGCTCGGTGAGGTGCCCGGCTACGGCCCGGCGAACATCACCCGCCTGGACCGGCTGCCGGTCATCACCCAGTCGATCATCTCCGGAGCCGGCGACATCGGTGACGGCGACATCCTCACGACGCTGCGGGCGATCCGGGCGGGGGCGGACCTGAAGATCATCGGTCTGTCGTATCATTCCACCGGTCTGGTGATCGTCGCCCACAAGGGGCGGGTTCCGACGGCCGCCGACCTGGCTGCCGAGGGAACGGTGGTCGCCATCAATTCCCGTGGTGACTTCACGCATGTCCTGCTGCTCAAGCCGCTGCATGACGCCGGGGTCGATCCGGCACGGCTGAACCTCCTGGAAATCGGCGGCTCGGGCGATCGGATGCGGGCCCTGCTGGCCGGTCGGGTGCACGCCGTGCCGGTCCACCTCGACCAGGCGGCCGAGCTTCTGACGCAGGGAGACTTCCACGTCGTCATCGAGCCGTGGCAGGTGTTTCCGTCGTTCCCCTGTGCGGTCCTCTTCTGCCGCGGCGCGTGGCTGGCCGATCCGGCAAACCGCCCGGCGGCCGTCGCGCTGGTGGCGGCGACGATGCGCGGCTTTCGCCGGGCCAACACCGATCTCGACTGGTTCACCGACCGGTATCGCACCTATGCGACCCGCCCGGACAGGGAGAAGGTCAGTGCCGAAACCCTGCGGCCGCTGTGGGAAACGCTGCGTGACCGGGTGCGTGCCTGGCCGGAGCGGATGGAACTGCTCACTCCGGAGGCGGTTCGTGCCCTGGTGCCGTTTTTCCGCCAGGCCGATGCCCTCCCCGAAGAGGTCGATATCGAACGGGCGATCGACATGACCGTGATGGACGACGCGCGGCGGGAGTTGGACCGCGATGCCTGAGGTGAAACTGGCGGTCCGCAACGTGTCCAAGGCGTTCCGCACGCCGGCCGGCTCCTTGCCGGTGCTCGTGGACCAGTCTCTGAACGTCGGCGACCGGGAGTTTGTGGCCCTCCTCGGTCCGAGCGGCTGCGGCAAGTCGACACTCCTGCGGATCATCGACGGGCTGGTCCAGCCGGACAGCGGGGCGGTGATCCAAGACGGACGGGATGTCACCGGACGCACGGGATTCGGCAAGGCAATGGTGTTCCAGACCTTCGACCTGTTCCCGTGGCGGACCGTTCTCGACAACGTCGCCTTCGGTCTCGAGGTTCGCGGCGTGGAGCGGAAGACGCGGCACGAACGAGCCATCCGGCTGATCGAGCAGGTGGGCCTGGCGGGCTTCGAACGGTCGTTCCCCCGCCAGCTCTCGGGCGGGATGCAGCAACGCGTCGGCATCGCGCGGGCATTGGCCGTCGATCCCGAGATCCTCCTCATGGACGAGCCATTCGGCGCCCTCGACGTGATGACCCGCGAGGTCCTCCAGGACGAGCTGCTCGGGATCTGGCAGCAGGATCGCAAGACCGTCGTGTTCGTCACGCACGGTGTCGAGGAGGCCCTGTACCTGGCGGACCGGGTCGTGATCTACAGCCCCCGTCCCGCCCGCGTGTGTGCGGACCTGACCGTTCCCTTCCCGCGGCCGCGATCGGAGGAGACCCGCTGGCTGCCGGCCTTCGCGGAGATGCGCCGCGAGATCGGGGAGATCCTCAAGCAGGCGGGGAAAGACAGACCATGATGATGTTTGCGGCACCGGAGCTGACGGCCCAGGTCTTCGCCCAACTCCCCGAGCGGTACCGGCTGGCGGGGCGGCCCTCCGACTGGACGATCGGCAAGGAACGGTCGGACCTGCACTCGTTCCTGGAAGGACCGGCCTTCGATCGGGATGGGAACCTGTTCGTCGCGGACATCCCCTTCGGTCGGATCTTCCGCATCGGGACGGACGGGGCGTTCGAACTGTTCGTCGAGTACGACGGCGAGCCCAACGGACTGGCGATCCATCGTGACGGCACGCTGTACGTGGCCGACCACCGCCGGGGGCTGTTGACCATCGATTCCCGGACCCGCGAGGTGCGGACGCGGCTGGCCCGCGTTCGTCGCGAGGGATTCAAGGGGCTCAACGACCTGACGTTCGCGGCCAACGGCGACCTGTACTTCACCGATCAGGGCCAGACGGGGCTGCACGACCCCACGGGCCGCGTCTACCGCCTGACGGCCGCCGACCAGCTCACCTGCCTGGTCGACAACGTTCCCAGCCCCAACGGCCTGGCGCTGGCGCCGGGCGACCGCGCCCTCTATCTGGCCGTGACCCGCGCCAACCAGATCTGGCGGATCCCGCTGCATGCCGACGGGAGCGTGTTCCGCGTCGGCCTGTTCCTGCAGCTGCAGGGCGGGCTGACCGGCCCGGACGGGCTGGCCGTGGACGCGGAAGGAAACCTCGTCGTCTGCCACTGCGGTCTGGGAACGGTATGGGTCTTCAGCCGCATCGGCGAGCCCCTGTACCGGATCCGGTCCGCGGCGGGGATCGACACCACCAACGCGGCCTTCGGCGGGCCCGACGACCGCACGCTGTACGTCACCGAGTCGGAGTCCGGGTCGATCCTGGCGGTGCCCCTGCCGGTCCCGGGACGGACGTTGTTTTCCCACGGCTGACTCCCGGCCGGCCCCAGGAGAGTTTCATGTCCTTCGAGTTCAAGACGCCCGATCTGTGCGACCGGCACGGCGACCAGGTGCAGGTCGTGCTGCCGATGTTCCGGCACTTCGGCGGACGGAGGCGGTTGTGCGGGCCGATGGTGACGGTGCGGTGCCCGGCCGACAACTCCGTGGTCCGCCGCTGCATCGACGAGCCGGGTGACGGCCGCGTGCTGGTGGTCGACGGCGGCGGCTGGCAGGGGCACGCGCTGCTCGGAGGGCGGCTGGCGATGAAGGCGGCCGCCGGTGGCTGGGCGGGCATCCTCGTCCATGGCTGCGTGCGGGACGTGGAAGAGATCGCCGCGGCGGACATCGGCGTCATGGCCCTGGCGTCCCACCCGCGACGCACCGAGAAACGCGGCCTCGGAGAGCGGGACGTCGTCGTGGCCTTCGCCGGCTGCCTGTTCGAGCCCGGTCACTACCTGTATGCGGACGAGGACGGCATCGTGATCGCCGCCGCACCGTTGCTTCCATGAGCGAGCCGCGGATCATCGTCGTGACGGGGGCGGCCCGGGGGATCGGCCTGGCGACGCTGGCATGCTTCGCCCGCGACGGCGACGCCGTCATCGGCATCGACCAGGATGGTGCGGCGCTCGACCGCGGCCTGGCGGAGGTCCGGGACGCCGTCGGCGGCCAGGGCGGCCGCGTCGCCGGAAGGGTGGCCGACATCGGCAGGCCGGACGAGATTCGGGAGCTGTTCGCGGCGCTCGCCCGGGAGCACGGCCGGCTCGACGTGCTGGTGAACAACGCCGGTATCGTGGCCGCCGCGCCGGTCCTGGAAACGTCGCTGGAAGACTGGCAGCGGGTGCTGGCGGTCAACCTCACGGGCACCTTCCTCTGCTGCCAGGAGGCTGCCCGCCTGATGGCCGGCCGGAGACGGGGCAGCATCGTCAACGTGTCGTCGCATTCGGCGATCCGCGGCAGCCACCGCCGCAGCGCGTATGCCGCTTCCAAGGGGGGCGTCGAGGCCCTGACCCGTGTGCTGGCCGTCGAACTCGCCGAGCGGGGCATCCGCGTCAATGCCGTGGCCCCCGGGCCGATCGAGACGCCGCAGGTCGCCGCCGGGCACGCTCCGGCGCGGCGGCAGGCCTGGCTCGACGCCGTGCCGCTGGCCCGCTACGGGACCGCGGATGAGGTCGCCGCCGCGATCCGGTTCCTGGCATCCGACGCCGCCGCGTACATTACAGGCCAGGTGATCCGCATCGACGGCGGCTTCACGGCCGTCGGCCTCCAATCTCGCATTTGACCGCCACCGCCACCGCAACCGGATCATGCCCCCCAGGAGTTTCACGATGGTTCTTGCTCGCATCGTTCCCGCGATCGCCTTCGGCTGGTGGATGGTCGCGGCCCCGTGTCTGGCGGCCGAGTCCCCGGTGTCGGGCGAACTGCGGAAGTGGCACCGCGTGTCGGTGACGGTCGACGGCCCGCAGGCCGCGGAGCGCGGCACCCCCAATCCCTTCCGCGACTTCCGCCTCGTCGTGACCTTCGAGCATCCGGCGTCGAAGACGGTCCATGCCGTTCCCGGCTTTTTCGCGGCCGACGGCCGGGCGGCCGAGACCGGCGCCGAGCAGGGGAACCGGTGGCGGGCCCACTTCACACCCGATCAGGAGGGCGAATGGACGTGGCGGGCGGCGCTGCGGAGCGGCAAGGACGTGGCGCTGTCGGCGGATCCGGAGGCCGGGCAGCCGGTCGAACTGGGCACCGCCCGAGGCCAGTTTCAGATCGCCGCCACCGACAAGAAGGTGCCGGACTCCCGGGCCCGCGGCATGCTGCGGCCCGTCGGCCACCGCTATCTCCGCTGGGCCCAGACCGGTGAGTGGTTCCTCAAGGGGGGCGCGAACAGCCCCGAGAACTTCCTGGCCTACGTCGATTTCGACGGCACGCCGCCCAAGCATCGCTATCGGGAGCACGAGACGGACTGGCGGGAGGGCGACCCGACCTGGGGGAACGGCAAGGGCAAGGGGATCATCGGCGCCATGAACTACCTGGCCGCCGCGGGGGTGAACGCCCAGTATTTCCTGACGATGAACGTCAACGGCGATGGCGACGACGTCTGGCCCTGGGTCGACCGCGACTCGCGGGACCGCTTCGACTGCAGCAAGCTCGACCAGTGGGAGATCGTGTTCGGGCACATGACCGCCCGCGGCCTCCTCCTGCACATCGTCTTCAACGAGCAGGAGTGCGACCAGCTGCTCAACGGCGGTGAGCTGGGGCCGGAACGGCGGCTCTACTACCGGGAGCTGGTTGCCCGCTTCGGGCATCACCCGGCCGTGACGTGGAACATCGGCGAGGAATCGACCAACACGCCGGCCCAGCGCGACGCCTACATCGACTACCTGCGGTCGATCGATCCGTATGGGCACCCGATCGTGGTCCACACGTTTCCCGGTCATTACGACCGGGTCTACGACGCCCTGCTGGCCAACCCGCGGTTCACCGGGCCGTCGCTCCAGCTCGGCGATCCCACGTACGCGCACGACGAAACGATCAAGTGGCTGGATCGATCGACCGCCCGGGGCCGTCCCTGGTGGGTCTGCCTCGACGAGATCGGCCCCGCCCGCGACGGGCTGGTGCCGGACTCGGTCGACCCCGATCACGACACTGTCCGGCACCGGGCGCTGTGGGGCAACCTCCTTGCCGGTGGCGGGGGCGTGGAGTGGTACTTCGGCTGGGGACACCACAACCATGACCGGGCGCTCGAGGACTTCCGCACCCGGGAGAAGATGTGGCGGCAGACCGACCACGCGCTCGGGTTCTTCCGGCGGCATCTGCCGTTCGACCGCATGACGCACAACGACGGGCTCACGCGTTCGCCCGACGACTACTGCTTCGCCGACCCGGGCCGCGTCTACGCCATCTATCTCCCCAGTGGCGGCGAGACCTCGATCAATCTGGGGAGCAGCCAGGAGGCGTTCACGGTCGACTGGTTCGACCCGCGGAACGGCGGTGACTTGCAGCCGGCGCGGCCGATCCGCGGACCGGGATGGCAGACGATCGGCCCGCCCCCCGCCGATCCGCAGAAGGATTGGGTGTTGTTGGTTCGCGAGTCCCGGCCCGCCGACATCACCGGCCCCGGGCGAATCACCGGCTTCTCGCTGATCGATTGCGATACGAATCAGCCCGTGCCCGGCTTCGACCCGATCCCGCCGGATGCCGTGCTCGACATGGGCCGACTGCCGAAGCGGTTGGCCGTGCGGGTGAACACCGAGCCGGGCCAGATCGGCTGCGTGGTCTTCGGAACGGACAAACGGGCCGACGACTCGACGGCGCCGTTCGCCTTTCCCCGTGACGTCAACGGACGCTACGAACCCTGGAAACTCGCCGCCGGCAGGCACGAGATCCGGGTGACGCCCTTCTCACAGGGGGCGGGCGACGGCGTGGCCGGCGAAACGCGGACCCTGAGTTTCGAGATCAAGAACCCCTGATGCGCCCGGGGCGAACGGTCCCTGGCACCGCGGGCGGATGGCCTCGAGCAGCGCGTCGCCGCCTGCGGCGTGATCGCCGAGCGGCTCCTGTGTGCCGCGTGCGCCCGGTCGGCATCGACACCGGCTCACGATATCCTAATAAATCGGACTGAAACCGGCGGCAGCCCGCCGCCGGTCGTCGCTGGTCCGCCCCCCTTGATACGCAGCGCTCATGGGCTTCCTGTCGAACCTGTTCGGTGGCTCCTCGCGGGTCGACCTGTGGAAGCGGTTTGAGCGGCTGCGCGAGAGCAACTCCGGCACGATGTCCGCCTTCTACAAGGTGAAGGACATCCGCAGCGGAACCATTCTCGGCCTGAAGATCGTCGACAAGGCGAAGGCGGCTCCGGTCGAGTCCCGCTACAAGGGCCTCGGCAAGCCGACCGAGGGCGAGATCGGCAGCCAGATCACGGGGCCGAACGTCGTGCGCACGCTGGAATGGGGCGAGTCCACCGCGGGCGAGCCGTTCGTGGTCACCGAGTTCATCGAGGGCACGCTGCTCCACGCCCTGCTGTCGGCCCGACGGCCGCTGCCGCCGGCCCAGCGGCTCGACCTCGTGCGGCAGGCCGCTGCGGCGATCGCCGCCGTCCACGCGGCCGGCTTCGTCCACCGCGACATCTGTCCCCGCAACTTCATGCTCCGACCCGACGGCCGCCTGGTGCTCTTCGATTTCGGGCTCGCCGTGCCCGACAAGCCGGTATTCCTCCAGCCGGGCAACCGCATCGGGACGCCGAACTACATGGCACCAGAAGTCGTCCGCCGTCGCCAAGCCGACAGGCGGCTCGACGTTTTTTCCTTCGGCATCACCGCCTACGAGATCTGCACGCTCCACTCGCCCTGGCCCCGTGGCACGAGCGGCAACGTGGCCCTCACGCACGACCAGCCGCCCGCGGACATCCGCCAGCATTGGCCAGAGATTCCCGAACCGCTGGCCGCCGCGATCACCGCCTGCCTGGCGGCCGATCCCGAGAAGCGTCCGCCCACCATGGACCGTTTTTTGGCGATGATCGGGAAACTGCCGGCCGTAACGGCCTGAAAAACCCCAATGCCGGCGGGCGACGAAAGGCTCCCTTGAACCATGCCTACGGCGTTCGTACCTTGGGACATTCAGCGGCGGCCCGTTCGCTGCTCATCCCCCTGCCACCACTGACCACTGACTGAAGGATCGCCTGCCATGACGATGGACAAGAGCCTGCGGGTGCGGAAGGGCGCCTCGAGTGCCCGCGGGGTGCTGACGCGCGCCGAGCGGATCGCCCGGCTGAAGGAGCAGGAACGCTGGACGGAAGGCCGCAGCCCCCTCGGCCTCCCCAAAGTCCGCGTCATGAAGATGGCGATGAAGAAAAAGAAGAAGGCCAAGGAAGAGGGCGCCGAGGGCGCCGCTGCCGCGAAGCCGGCCGCAGGGGCCAAGAAGAAGTAGTCGGCCCGCCGCCGAGCCTGGCCGGCAGCGGATGGTCAGCCAACGGCTCGCGGGGCCAACACCGCCGCGGCAGCCGCCTGGCCCGAGGCGATCACCTGCGGGATGCCGACACCTCGATAGGCGGCCCCGGCGAGCACGAAGCCGCCGATCGCCCGGCCGCGGGCCTCGATTCGCGCCACGCGGTCCAGATGGTCGACGTGGTACTGCGGCATCGCCGCCTGCCAGCGATCGATCTGCACGAGCAGCGGCTGGCCTGTTGCGCCGATCAGGATCGCAACCTCCTCGCGGGCCAGCGTCGCGAGGTCGGCATCCGACAGCCGGGCCGTGGCCGGGTCGAGCGCCCCGCCGACGAACACCCGCACGAGCACGCAGCCCGCCGGCGCCCGGCCGGGAAACTTCGCGCTGGAAAAGCTCACCGCCAACGCCCGCCGCCCCGCGGCCCGGGGCACCACCATGCCGGCCGCATCGAGAGGATGCGCGACGCGGTCGCGCGGAAAGCCGAGTGACACGACCGCCGAGCCCGCGTATTCGATCGCCGCCAGATCGGCGGCGAGCGCGGCATCGACGGTGCCGACGAGACCCGCCGCCACCGGCGCCGGCACCGCGACGACGACGGCGTCGGCCTGCAGCGGCGGCAGGGCCGTGCCCGCGGCGACGAGCGGGATCTGCCACCGCCCGGATGCGTCACGGGCGAGCGGACCGGCGGCTGCCGTGATGAACGCCACGCCGCGGTCGGCGAGCATCGCCGCCAGCCGCCGGGGCAGGACTTCCATGCCGGCGGTGAGCGTGACGAACTGGCCGTAGCGGGCACCCGCCGCCGCGGGGCCGGCACCGGCCTGCCGCAACCGGGCCCGTTCGCCCGCCCACAGGCTGCCGTGCGTCCGTTCCATCGCGAAAAAATCGGGACAGGCAGCCGCCATGCTCAAGCGGGCCGGGTCGGCCGTCCAGATGCCGGCGGCCAAGGGCTGCACGAGCCGCTCGAAGGCCTGCCGGCCCAGCCGCCGCAGGGCGAACGATTCCAGCGATTCATCCGTGACCGCAGGATCACGTGCGGGCACGAACGGTTCCGCCAACAGCCGCAGCCGGCCGACCGGCGACAAGAGCGGGGTGCCGAGGATGCCATCAACGCGGCCCGGGGCCAGCAGTCGGAAGCCGGTTGGCGCCGGGACGGCCCGTCCCGCATGCCAGATGAGTGCCCGTCGCACCCGCGGATCGACGCCCAGGAGCTCGGCCCCGAGACCGAGCCGGTGCACGAGCTCCATGCCCTCGGGGCGGACGGCAAGAAAATTGTCGGCCGACCGCTCCACGAGCCATCCGTCGCGCCGCATCGTCGCGAGCACGCCCCCCGGCCTGCCGGTGGACTCGACGACGGAGACGCGACACGCCGCGGCCGCGACGAGCGCCTCCGCGGCGGCGAGGCCGGCCATGCCGCCGCCGATCACAACTACATGCTGCATCGTCGTGTTTCAGGGGGAAGGAGGGCCGCCGCGGCCCGCGCTGATCTGCCTGCCGGAAGTCTACCGCGGCCGCGACCGCAGGCTGCGAAAGCTGGGAAGAGTGGGCGGCCGTCATTTCCCGCCGCACTCTGCTCTGGACCGGCCGCGATGGGAAGCCTACCGTCCCCGCCGCGATCGGGCGGGATGCCCGGTGCTACGTTCTCGGAGGAACTTGTCGTGGCCATGCTGCGGAGCCATTCGTCGCCGACATTCGAAGCCTTCCTGGTTACCGCCTGCGCTGCGGCGGCCGTCGCCACAGCGGCCGAGCCGCAGTCGGCTCCGCGGACGCTGATGCGCCTGCCGGGCTGGGTCGACTCCTCCGGCGACGCGGCCCCCCTGGTCGAAGCGCCGGGCGGTGGCCGCGCCGCGCCAGCGCCGCTGATCGACACCGCATCCGCACCGGTCACCAACGCCGTCGGCCCGGGTGGCGGCACGGCGTGGAACGAACTCGTGCCGGTCGCGGCCGCCGACGGTCCGCCCGGCACACGGCAAGCCGCCCCGGCGGCACCGAAGCCGCCCCTGGGCCCGGAAACGAGCGGCCTGAAACGCTGGATCAACGACCGCGTCGCCCAACTGCCCAAGCCGACGGGGCTGGTGGCCAAGCCGGTGGACGCACCGGCGCCGGCCGCGAAGGCCGAGCCGACGCCTCCGGCGACGGCCCCCAAACTGACCGCCCCCGTGGCCGCCACCCCCGACGAGATGCCGACGCTGTCCATCGACCCGGCCAGTTTCCGCGGCGTCAATCCTGGCAAGACGACCCGCGCTGAACTGCTGGCGTCATGGGGTGCCGGCGAGGCTCTCGCCGGCGGCACCGGAACGACCGGCTTCGCGTGGAAGATCGAGCCCTTCGAGCGGGTCGAGGTCGCGCTCGACGGCGACACCGTGGCCACGATCCTCGTGAAGCTCGCCGAGCCGGTGCCGGTGACCGAACTCGCCCGGCAGCTCGAGATCGCCGACATCCGCACCGTCACGATTTTCGACGATCAGGGGGTTTCCATCGGCGAGGTGTATCCGGAGCGCGGCGTGATCTTGAGCGTGAAGCCCGGCACGCAATCGGCCACCGCAATCATGATCGAGCCGCTCGACCCCGAGTCGTTCGTGCTCCGCGCCGAGAGCGAGATCGAATCCTGCTCGGCCTACGCCGTCGCCGACCTGCAGTACGCCATCCAGATCGACCCGCGGCACGTGCGGGCGCATCGCCTGCTGCTCGGCATGACGACCGAGCAGGGCAAGTGGACGCAGGCGATCAAGCTCGCGGAAACCGCCACGCGGCTCGATCCCACCGACGCCTGGACCCAGCTCAAGTACGCATCGGCGCTGCTCGCGCTCGACCGTCCCGAGGAGGCCCGGGCCGTCCTCATGGCCGTGAAGGCCCGCGAGAACCCGTCGCCGCTGGTGGTGGCCCAGGCCGAGCGGCTGCTGGGCCGCGTCGCCCTGGCCAACGCCACACCCGACCACCAGGCGGCCGTGCAGCACTTCGCCGACGCGATTCGCCGCGCCTCGCCGTTGCTCGTCAAGCGGGCACCCGCGGTGCAGGCGGCCGCCCGCGAGGTGCTGCTTGACGCCCACTTGGGCACCGCCCTGGCCATCGCCCGCGGCACCTGGCAGCAAAAGGGCCGGGTGATCCCCAAGTGGATCTCGCGGAGCGAGACGATCGTCACCGAGTTCCAAGGGACCGACGCCGAACGGCACCTCCTCGAGCTGCAGCTGTGTCGCGGGGCCCTGGCGGCATCGGCGGGCTCGGCGGACGCGATCGAGCCGCTCCCCTGGGTGAAGCGCATGCTCGAGGTGCGCGACCGGATGGGGCAGACCGTCGCCGACCCCTGGCGGCGCCGGCAGATCGATTGGGAGACGGGGCAAGGCCTCGCCGACGCCCTCGCCGCCGCCCAGAAGCGCGGCGATGCCGCCGACCTGCTCGACAACGCGACGCTCACGGCGGCCTATCTGGAGCGCGGCGCCGAGCAACGGGAACTCACCGCGGCCGAGCGCAAGAAGATCGGCGAGCTGATGTTCCGCATCGGCATCATGCACAGCCTGCAGCGTGGCGATCACGCTACCGCCGTGACCTGGTTCGACCGCACCGTACCGCTCTGGGAGGGCAACGACGACTTCGACCGTGGCGGCGAGTTGGGCCGCCTCGGTGAGTCCTACGTGAGCATGGCCATCTCGTACTGGCAGGTTGATCGCCGCGAGGACGCCCTCGCCTTGAGCCGGCGCGGAGTCGACCTGATGGTTGCCGCCGTGGACAAGAGCCAGTTGGAGGAGCGGTCGCTGGCCGTCGCCTACGGCAACCTCTCGACGATGTACGCCGAGGAGGGCGACGACAAGCAATCGCAAACCTACGCCGAGATGGCCAGCCGCGCCGAAGCCTCGGGCAGCACGCTCCGGTAGGGCAGGGCTCCAGCCGAGCCGAGGCACCGGTTTCTGGTGAACCGACCCGCATTCCCGCAGCTCACGCTGCGGGCGTCCCGGCAACCTGGCACGACGGTCAGAGGCCGCCGCGCCGGCCGATGGCACGCTCGGCAGGACGCCGAGGATCGGCGTCAAAACGCAATCTGGAATTGCGTCTGGATGGCGGTGCCCGTGTAGCCGGCACGGTACGGATAGAGGATGTTCTGGGCCGGGTTGCGATTCATGTACAGCGCCTCGAGTGTGAACCGCCCCTGCCGCGACTTGTGCACGTACCAGTTGAAGCCGCCGCCGTACTCCTGGCCGGTGCCGTAGGGGCCGGTCAGGGCACTGGAGCGGGCATAGACCTCGTAGGTGCGCGGCACGAAGCACCAGGAAAGATAGCCCAGGCCGCCGTGGTCGTAGATGCTCGACCGCTCGAAGGTGCCCACGCCCACGAAGTCGTTGAGGAGCCGGAAGTAATACTCGAAGTTCACCGCCCAGCCGGCGTACTTCCAGCCGACGTCGACCGTGGCGAGCTGGAACAGATATTGCTGCAGTCGCGAGTCAGGGCCGAGGGCGTCGGGCAGCGCGATCGGCGTGCCGTCGGAGAGCCGCACGATCGTGTCTTCGGGATTGAGGCCCGGAAAGATGATCGCCTGCGTGCGGGCGTACGTGCCGCTGGCCCCGACGCGGATCACCGGATCGGTGCGGCATTCCATGTCGGAATAGCCGAGTCCGAAGGGACCGAGCGGCTCCCACCAGGTGTTGCCCGCCCAGGCCATGGACGTGCCCTCGCGGAGCACGCCGGCCTGGCCGCCATCGATGGCGTTCCAGACGCCCGCCTGGTACTGGACCTCGGCGTCGAGCAGCGAGCCGACCGTGAACACGCCGGGGCTGTAGCCGGGGCGGAAGAAGGTGTTCACCATGCTCCGGTCCACGCCGAGCGTCCACGGCTGGGCGTCGACCCACTCCCGCGAGCTGGGCACGATCGTGACGCCGCCCGCGAGCGTGACGGCCTCGCTGAACTTCCAGCCCACCGTGCCGAGGGGCACGAATGCGGACCGCACGCCCATGTCGGACGTGCCGAACAGCATTGCCCGGTACACGAGCCGCTCGTCGAGGACGTGGCCCGAGAACGAGAGCAGCACGCGGTTGAGGTTGAAGGTGTTGATGTTCTTGACGGGCCGCACGATGCCGCGTGAGTCGGTCCAGCTGCGCGACTCCCGCGCAAACTCCAGCCAGCGGAGCTGCATGAAGCCGTTCATCGCCAGGGCGAAGGGCACCGTGCCGGCCTGATCGGTCGAGTGGAAGAGGAGCAGACCCTTGGGCGGCGCGATGTCGGTCGCCGGGATGTAGCGGGGTCGGGGGATGTTCGCCAGCCGGGCGGCGACGGCCTGGTCGACCAGGGCGCGGATGCGGGCCTCCTGGTCGGGATCTTCGTGGGTCAGCGACTCTTCCATGTACTGGGCCGGCTCCACGGCTGTCGCATCCACGTCGGTGAGGTCGGCGGCAGGCGCGCGGGCGACGCCGGTCGCCAGCACGAGGCTGACAAGAGCGAACGCCGGCAGAGAGGGGGATGCGCGCATGGGGACCCGATGCACAAGATCGGGTACGGTCGCACCGGTCGTGCAGGATTTTCCGGTGCGGAAAGATGGGGAGGGCGAGAGTTTTGGGTGGGAATCGGGAGGCAGGCGGTCGAAGAGTGGCGCAAGCCTCCGGGCTTGCGAATGCGTTCGAACGGACCACTGCCCGGATTCGCACTCCGCGCGGTGTGCGTTACGGCGGGAACCGGGCGCCGGAGGCCAGAGTCTGCCTCTCCAGAGGCGATACGATTTGAAACGGTGCTTGACGAGACGCGGATCCGCCTTATGCTCTATTCGGATTCCGAATGATGCAAGGCGGCGTCATTCGTTTTTTTAATCACGGATGAGGCCAGAAAGCGGTCCTTGGGCCGCCGGGCATGGATTTCCGTGAACCTCAAGTCCCTGAAAATCTTCTGCGACATCGTCAGTCGGCGGAGTTTTTCCCGCGCGGCGGAAGACAACGGCGTGTCGCAGTCGGCCGCCAGCCAGGTGGTCGGCCAGCTCGAGGCACATCTCGGGGTGCGGCTCATCGAGCGGTCGAAGCGGCCGTTGGCGCCGACCCGCGAGGGACAGGTGTTTTTCGACGGCGCCCGCAAGATCGTCGCCGCCTACGACGCGCTCGAGGATGCGGTCCGCACGCTCCATGACGAGGTCGCCGGCCGTGTCCGCGTGGCGGCCATCTATTCCGTCGGCCTGCATCACATGAGCCGCTACGTGCAGGAGTTCATGAGCCGCCATCCCAAGGCCAACGTGCGGCTCGAATACCTCCACCCCGACCGCGTCATCGAGTCGGTCGAGCAGGGGCAGGCCGACGTCGGCATCGTCAGCTATCCGCGGAGCACGCGGACGCTCGAGGCCGAGCCCTGGCGCGAGGAGCCGATCGTGCTTGTCTGCGCCCCCGGCCATGCCTTCGCCGGGCGTGTGGAGGTCGGGCTCGGTGAATTGCACGGCCAGCGGCTCGTCGGCTTCGACAGCGATCTCGTCATCCGGCACGAACTCGACCGGGCGCTGGCCGCCCATGGCGCCGAGCCGGACGTGGTCATGGAGTTCGACAACATCGAGACGATCAAGCGGGCCGTGGAGATCGACGCCGGCGTCGCCCTCCTGCCGGAGCCGACGGTCGGCCGCGAACTTGCGGCCGGCACGCTGTCGGCGGTGCGGCTCGCCGGCGACGACTTGATGCGGCCGCTCGGCATCGTTCACGCCCGCGGCAAGCCGCTTGCCCCCACCGTGCAGCGGTTCGTGGACCTGCTCCGCGGTCATGCTCACGATCTCGACGCCGTGGCTACCGTCGTCGCCTCCTGAACAACCCAGCCGCGCGGCTCGACGCCGCAGTCACCGTCCTTCTCATTCCCGCAGCCCGCACGAGCCTTCCATGACCCGCTCCGCCGCCCGCCCGCTTCCCGGCCTTCCCGCCCCGCAGGGCCTCTACGATCCCGCCACCGAGCACGATGCGTGCGGCGTGGGCTTCGTCGTCAACATGCACGGCGTGAAGAGCCACGCCATCGTTCGCCAGGGGCTCGAACTGCTGGAGAATCTCACCCATCGTGGAGCCTGCGGCTGCGATCCGCTCACCGGCGACGGCGCCGGCATCCTCATGCAGACGCCGCAGGAGTTCTTCGCGGCCGTGGCCCCGCAGGCCGGCATCACGCTCCCGCCGGCCGGCGATTGGGCCGTGGGCAACGTGTTCCTGCCGCCCTCGGAGGGCGATCGCGAGGCGGCCGAGCAGTTCTTCGAGCAGGTGGTCCGCGAGGAAGGGCTCGACTTTCTCGGCTGGCGGACCGTGCCCACCGACAACCGCTCGATCGGCGGCACCGCCCGCGAGGTCGAGCCGGTCGTGCAGCAGGTGTTCATCGGCCGCGGCAAGAAGGTGACCCGCGACCACTTCGAGTGGAAGCTGTTCGTGTCCCGCAAGCGGTTCGGGATCGAGATCGGTCGCCTCGGCCTCATGGAGCAGGCGTTCTGCTACGTCTGCTCGCTCTCTGCGAAGACGCTGGTCTACAAGGGCCTCCTCCTGGCCGACCAGGTGAGCAAGTACTTTCCGGACCTGTCCGATCCGCGGGTCAAGTCGGCCCTGGCGCTGGTTCATCAACGGTACAGCACGAACACGTTTCCCACCTGGGACCTCGCCCATCCCTTCCGCTACATCGCCCACAACGGCGAGATCAACACCGTCCGCGGCAACATCAACTGGATGCACGCCCGCGAGAGCATGCTCGCCCATCCGGTGTTCGGCCCCGATCTCGACAAGATCAAGCCGGTGATCCGCGAGGGGGGCAGCGACTCCGCCACCTTCGACAACGTGCTCGAGCTCCTCGTGCTCGCCGGCCGGCCTCTCGAGGAGGCGGTGAGCATGCTGATTCCCGAGCCGTGGAGCGGCCACGAGAGCATGGCCGACGACCTCAAGGCGTACTACGAGTTTCAGGCCTGCCTGATGGAGCCCTGGGACGGACCGGCGGCGCTCGCGTTCACCGACGGTGTGCGGATCGGGGCCACCCTCGACCGGAACGGCCTGCGGCCGGGCCGCTGGTGGCAGATGAAGGACGGCCTCGTCGTCATGGCCAGCGAGGCGGGCGTGCTCGAGCTTCCCGCGGGCGAGGTCGTGCGGAAGGGGCGGCTGCGGCCCGGGCGGATGTTCCTCGTGGACACGAAGGAAGGCCGGATCGTCGAGGACGACGAGATCAAACGGCGGCTCGCCACGGCCCAGCCGTGGCGCGAATGGGTGACGGAAAACCAGGTGCGGCTCGACGCGCTGCCCGACCCGGCCGACGTCGAGGCCGTGACCAAGAGCCGCGCGGTCGAGCCCTCCGAGTTGCTCGCGAAGGGGGCGGTCGACGCCCATGCCCATGCCCTCGATCCCTGGCGGGCCGCCGGCGTGGCGGGCGAGCATGCCAGCCTCGTGGAGCTGCAGCGGAACTTCGGCTACACGCTCGAGGACCTGAAGGTGATCCTCGCGCCCATGGCCACCGATGGTGCCGAGCCGATCGGCTCGATGGGCAACGACACGCCGCTGGCGGTGCTCTCCGACCGGCCCCAGCTGCTCTCCAACTACTTCAAGCAGCTCTTCGCCCAGGTGACCAATCCGCCGCTCGACGCGATCCGCGAGGAGATCATCACCTCGATGATCACCACGATCGGCTGCGAGGGGAACCTGCTCGACTCGACTCCCGGGCAGGCCCGACTGCTGCGGCTGGAGACGCCGGTGATCACCAACGCCGAGTGCGCCCGGATCAAGGCCCTCGGCTCGGCCGGATCGCCCGCCCGGGCCGGCCTGAAGGCGGCGACAATCGCGCTGCTCTTTCCGGCGGCCGCAGGCGCCGCCGGCATGCGACGGCGGCTCGACGAGATCCGGGCCGAGGCGTCGGCGGCGATCCAGGCGGGCGCCACGATCCTCGTGCTCTCCGACCGCGGCGTGTGCCGCGAGCAGGCGGCCGTGCCGGCGCTCCTGGCGACCGGCGGCGTGCACCATCACCTCGTGCGCGAGGGCAGCCGCACCCGCTGCGGCATCGTGGTCGAGACCGGCGAGGCCCGCGAGGTGCAGCACTTCGCCCTCCTCACCGGCTACGGTGCCGGCGCCGTCAATCCCTACCTCGCCTTCGCGACCATCGACCAGATGCAGGCGGAGAAGATCATCGCCGGCGACTACCCGCGCGAAAAGCTCCACAAGAACTACGTCAAGGCGGCGACGAAGGGCCTGCTCAAGGTGATGAGCAAGATGGGCATCTCGACGCAGCAGAGCTACCGCGGGGCCCAGATCTTCGAGGCCGTGGGCCTGGAGAGCGGGCTGGTCGACGAGTTCTTCACGCGGACGCCGAGCCGCATCGGCGGCATCGGCCTGGAGGGCGTGGCGGAGGAGGCGCTGCGGCGCCACGAGCATGGCTGGCCGCAGACGGCCGTGCCGCAGACGCTCGAACTCGACGTCGGCGGCCGCTACGCCTGGCGGCGGAAGGGGGAGGCCCACGTGCTCGCTCCGGAAGTCGTGGCCTCGCTCCAGCGGGCGACGCAGATCAACAGCCGCGAGGAGTTTCGCAGGTATCAGAAACTGATCGACGAGCAGCAGACGAAACTGCTCACGCTCCGCGGCCTGCTCGACTTCCAGTGGGCCGAGCAGCCGGTGCCGCTCGACGAGGTCGAGCCGGCGAAGGAGATCGTGAAGCGGTTCGCCACCGGGGCGATGTCCTACGGCTCGATCTCCAAGGAGGCCCACGAAACGCTCGCCGTCGCCATGAACCGCCTCGGCGGCTGGAGCAACACGGGCGAAGGGGGCGAGGATCCGGTCCGGTACCAGCTCGAACCCAACGGCGACAGCAAGAACTCGAAGATCAAACAGGTCGCCAGCGGCCGCTTCGGCGTCACGAGCCTGTATCTTGTCAACGCCCAGGAGCTGCAGATCAAGATGGCCCAGGGGGCCAAGCCCGGCGAGGGCGGCCAGCTGCCGGGGCACAAGGTCGACCGCGAGATCGCGCGCATTCGCCACAGCACGCCGGGGGTGGGCCTGATCTCGCCGCCACCGCACCACGACATCTACTCGATCGAGGACCTCGCCCAGCTGATCCACGACCTCAAGAACGCCAACCATCACGCGCGGATCAGCGTCAAGCTGGTGGCCGAGGTGGGCGTGGGCACGGTCGCGGCGGGCGTTTCCAAGGGCAAGGCCGACGTCGTGCTGATCTCGGGCCACGACGGCGGCACGGGCGCGAGCCCGCAGACCTCGATCATGCATGCCGGCCTGCCCTGGGAGCTCGGCCTCGCCGAGGCCCACCAGGTGCTGGTGATGAACGACCTCCGCGGGCGGATCGTGGTCCAGACCGACGGCATGATCCGCACCGCCAAGGACGTGGCCGTGGCCACGCTGCTCGGGGCCGAGGAATACGGCATCGCCACCGCGTCGCTGGTGGTGATGGGCTGCATCATGATGCGGAAGTGCCACCTCAACACCTGTCCGGTCGGCATCGCCACGCAGGATCCGGAACTGCGGAAGAAGTTCACCGGCCAGCCCGAGCACGTCGTCAACTTCTTCTTCATGCTCGCCGAGGAGCTGCGCGAGCTGATGGCGAAGCTCGGCTTCCGCACGATCGCCGAGATGGTGGGGCGGGTGGACCGGCTCGACACGCGGGCCGCCATCGCCCATTGGAAGGCGAAGGGGCTCGACTTCTCCACGATCCTCCACAAGCCGGAGGTGCCGGCCCGGGTGAAGACTTCCTGCCAGGAGAGGCAGGATCACGGCATCGCGGAATCGCTCGACATGACGACGCTCCTGGGGCTCTGTCAGCCGGCCCTCGAGCGGAAGGAGCCGGTGCGGCTCGAACTGCCGATCCGCAACATCAACCGCACCGTGGGCACGATCCTCTCCAGCGAGGTGACCCGGCGGCACGGGGCGGCGGGCCTGCCCGACGGCACGATCCGGATCCACTTCCGGGGGTCGGCAGGCCAGAGCCTGATGGCCTTCGGCGTGCCGGGCGTGGAGGTCACGGTGGAGGGTGACGTCAACGACTACTGCGGCAAGGGACTCTCGGGCGGCCGCGTGATCGTGCGGCCCGACCGCTCGGCGCCGTTCAAGGCCGAGGACAACGTGATCGCCGGCAACGTCGTGGCCTACGGGGCGACCAGCGGCGAGATCTTCATCCGCGGCATCTGCGGCGAGCGGTTCTGCGTTCGCAACAGCGGCGTCGAGGCGGTCGTCGAAGGCACCGGCGACCACGGCTGCGAGTACATGACCGGCGGCCGGGTGGTGATCCTGGGCGAGACGGGCCGCAACTTCGCCGCCGGCATGAGCGGCGGCATCGCATACGTGTGGGACGCCACCGGCGGCTTCAGGCAGAAGGTCAACATGGAGATGGTGGAGTTCGAGGAACTCGACGCCTCGGACCTCGACTACGTGAAGGGCCGGATCGAGCAGCACGTCGCATACACGGAGAGTGCCCGCGGCAAGGCGATCCTCGCCGCGTGGCCGAGTGAGCAGAAGCGGTTCGTGAAGGTCATGCCGACCGACTACAAGCGGGCGCTGGCGGAACTCCGCAAGCGGGCCGAACAGGATCAGCAGGCAGCCAGGCAGGCGGAGGTGAAGGTCAATGGGTGAGCCACGCGGTTTCATGAAGTACGAGCGAAAGGTCTCCGGCTACGCGCCGGTGGCCGACCGGCTCAAGCACTACAACGAGTTCCTCACGATCCTCTCCCCGGAGGAGGTGAAGACGCAGGGTGCCCGCTGCATGGACTGCGGCGTGCCCTTCTGCCACACCGGCTGCCCGCTCGGGAACATCATTCCCGACTTCAACGACCTCGTGTATCGCCAGCAGTGGCACGAGGCGAGCCAGCGGCTCCACGCCACCAACAACTTCCCCGAGTTCACCGGCCGTGTCTGCCCGGCGCCCTGCGAGGCGGCCTGCGTGCTCGGCATCAACGAGGATCCCGTCGCGATCAAGCAGATCGAGATGACGATCGCCGACAAGGCATGGGACGAGGGCTGGGTGGTGCCCGAGGCGCCGCTCGTCCGCACCGGCAAGCGGATCGCCATCGTGGGCAGCGGACCGGCGGGGCTGGCCTGCGCCCAGCAGCTCAACCGGGCCGGTCACCTCGTCACGCTCTTCGAGCGGGCGGACCGGCCGGGCGGGCTGCTGATGTACGGCATCCCCGACTTCAAGCTCGAGAAGTGGCGGGTCTGGCGGCGGATCGAGCAGATGCGGGAGGAGGGGGTCGAGTTCCGCTGTGGCGTGAACGTGGGCGTGGACGTCGGCGCAGGGCAGCTCGTCGCGGAGTACGACGCCGTCGTGCTCACGGGGGGTGCCACGCTCGGCCGCGACCTGCCGATCCCGGGCCGCGAGCTCGCGGGCGTGCACTACGCCATGGAGTTCCTGCCGCAGCAGAACAAGAAGAACGCCGGCGACGAAGTGCCGGGACAGATCCTCGCCGCGGGCAAGGACGTGATCGTGATCGGCGGCGGCGACACCGGCAGCGACTGCACCGGCACGAGCAACCGCCACGGCTGCCAGAGCCTGACGCAGTTCGAGCTCCTGCCGCAGCCGCCGGACCTGGGCAAGTATCCGCGGCGGCACGAGCGGCCGGCGAACACTCCCTGGCCGGCATGGCCGGTGATCATGCGGACGAGCTCGTCGCATGAGGAGGGCTGCCGGCGGGAGTTCGGCATCCTCACCAAGGAGTTTCTCGGCGACGCCGAGGGCCGGCTCCGGGCGGTCAAGACCGTGCGGATCGAGTGGTACACCGACGCCGCCTCGGGGCAGCAGAAGTTCCGTGAGCTCGCCGGCACGGAGCAGGAGTGGCCGTGCCAGCTCGCCCTCCTCGCCATGGGATTCGTGGGACCGGAAAAGCAGGGTCCGATCGCCGACCTCGGCCTGGAGCTCGATCCACGCGGCAACGTCAAGGCGGGCGCCGATTACATGACGAGTCAGGCGGGCGTATTCGCCGCGGGCGACATGCGCCGCGGTCAGTCGCTCGTGGTGTGGGCGATCCACGAAGGGCGGGAGTGTGCCCGGTCGGTCGACCTGTGGCTGATGGGGCAGACGAACCTGCCGAGCGTCGCGGCGGGCGAGTTCGCGGTGCATGCATCGTAAATGCCCGGGCGGCGGCGGTCAGATGCCCTTGAAGCCCGAGGCGTGAGCCGAGCGAATGCGGATGGCCGCGGGTGAAGCGTCGCGTATTCCCTCAGCTTGCGCTTCGGGCTTCCGGGCAACCGGGCACGACAGTTCGAAACCGCCGCTACACGTGCCGCAAGCCTCCAGGCTTGCGAATGCGGGTCGTGGAGCCCGAGGGCGGATGACGATGGTCGGAGGCCGCCGCTATGGGGCCGAACGGATCTCCACCGTGAACGAGCCGGTGGTGTCGGTGCGATCGCCGGGCGGCTCGTTGACCTGCAGGTAGAGCGGGCCGGAGGAGGCCGCCGTGATGTCCACTGTGGAGCCTGCGCCGAGGATGACGAAGCCCGGCGGCTTGCCCCCCGGCTCCGCCCACTGGGCGACGAGCAGCCTGCCGACGGGGCGACCGCGGTACCAGCGCAGCGTGATCCCGTCGGCCTCGCTTTCGATCGGCGTCACGGTCTTCGTGGTCGGATCGCGAACCTCACCGAGACGCACGCGGCCCTGGGCGGCGAGGCAGCAGCGATCACCCCGCTCGAGCGTCAGGCCCGTGTTCTGCCAGCCGCGGCCGGCGTCCACGGTCACGCGGGTCGGCGCGACGAGCGGCCGTCCCGGCGACCAGTCGACCGCCATGCGGGTGATGTCGTAGCCGTAGTCGACATCGGCGACGAAGGCGTCGTATTCACGGGCGGCGCGGTCCATGTTCCAGCCGGGCAGCGCGGCGAGCCGGGCGTTGAAGTCGGCGTCGAGCGGCCCGCGTTCGGCGGCGGCGAACGGGCGGGCGAAGGCAGGGTGTTGGGAGAAGAGGACGACGGCCGCCCAGCTCGACGCG
>Ga0315904_10001281_pt1 | contig 39603 bp, 41 predicted proteins | sample LakEriMetagenome_6_FD_203529 | JGI IMG/M metagenome (GOLD analysis project Ga0315904, IMG submission 203529) | Freshwater fungal communities from buoy surface, Lake Erie, Ohio, United States - Buoy 12 MA120 | ecosystem: Environmental > Aquatic > Freshwater > Lake | place: USA: Lake Erie, Ohio... | reverse complement strand
TCCGACATGGTAGTAATCCTTCTTTAGTTGTCAAAGAGCCTGTCGGCGGGGTCATCCCGTCGACAATCAAATACTCGCACAACTTGACGAGAATGTCAAGTTGCCTTGTTTCCCTAGGCTTTCAGCCTATCGCTTGCATCGGCTTGCCCGCGCATCGGGCATGGCAGAGGGGGGTACATGGACTGGCGGTTCGAAGCCCCCCCGCATGGATAGTAAACCGCTTAAAACGAGACCCCAAAAACCAACATGTAAAGTTTCAAACCCAGTTGACTCGACGCGCTTTACAGATTAAGGCTCCCATTATGGACACACTCCCATTGAACTATACCAAATGGTCAGACCGTCTAGCCTTCGACATAGCCCTGCTGCTCGAAGGCAGCGGAGAGTCTTTGGATGAGGTTGTCGAACGCCACAAGATCACAACCTCCGACATCATCACGTTCAACAAAGACCCTGTGTTCCTCAGGAAGGTGGAGCACTACCGTGGAGAAATCCGCGACAAGGGACTCACATTCCGCATGAAGGCCCGAGCCCAGTCGGAAGAACTCCTGAAAACATCTTGGTTGTTAATCCATAGCCCGGACGTTAGCGCCGCTGTGAAGGCCGACCTGATCAAGTCAACGGTCAAGTGGGCTGGTCTGGAGCCCAAGAACGAGGTATCTCAAGAAGGCACGGGTGGTGTTCGCATCACGATCAATCTCGGAAACCAAGAGCATACAGCCAAGGTGATTGAACATGAGCCTGAGTATGCAGAGATTGAGTAGCGCCGTGAAGTGCAGACAACTGGAGAAGTTGCTGACGGAGAAATCCGTATCGTATCAGACCAGAGTGATTAAGAAGCGCAGGAAGAAACCACCATCGTACATAGTTACGATATTTGGAGAATCGCCTTGTCTTTAGATATTAACTATACGCCGCCGCCGACTGGCGCTAAGTTCATGCAGTCTGATATCAAGATGCGTGTGCTGATGGGGCCAGTGGGCTCGGGCAAGTCGGTGACCTGCTCGTTCGAGGTTGTCCGCAGGGCGTCGGCGCAGATTCCCAACAGCCAAGGGATTCGCAAGACACGGTTCGCTGTGGTCCGCGAGACTGCCCGCCAGTTGCAGGATACGACGATCAAGACGTTCCTAGACTGGTTCCCGCCCGGTGTGTGCGGGGATTATATGCGCACGACCAAGACGTACTTCTTCAAAATCGGGGATGTCGAGTCCGAGATTATGTTCAGAGCACTGGACGACGCGGACGATGTAGCCAACCTGAACTCGCTGGAACTTACTGGGGCGTGGTTTAACGAGTGTCGTGACATCCACCCCGATATCATAGACGCGATGTCGAAGCGTATTGGGCGTTTCCCGTCCAAGAAGGATGGCGGTCCGACGTGGCATGGCATGTGGGGGGATACGAACCCGCCGACTATGGATACGTGGTGGTACTACCAGATGGAGGGGCTTGATCCCAAGGACGGCGTGTCACCTAATAACAACGGGTGGGATGTATTCAAGCAGCCATCGGGTAGATCGACCTATGCGGAGAACGTCGAGAACCTGCCAGATGGGTATTACGACACGCAGGGGCGGTCGGATGAGTATGTCAGGGTTTACATTGATGGTGAGTATGGGCTGAGTTCTGCGGGAACGCCGGTCTATAAGTACTTCAGACCTGACTATCACATGGCGAAAGCGACACTTAGGCACGTAAATAACGGCATTCGACCCATAATTATCGGTATGGACCTCGGTTTGACACCCGCTGCGGTGTTCGGACAGCAAGACCCGCGTGGTCGAGCACTGATTTTAGACGAGGCTGTAAGCTTCGACATGGGTATTCAGCGGTTTGTGCGTACAGTTTTGAAGCCGATCATCCATGAACGCTTCCCGGGGAGCCAGATACTGGTGGTTACTGACCCAGCAGGCATACAAAGGGCGCAAACTGACGAGAGAAGTGCTGTAGATATCATCAAAGCCGAGGGTTTTAGGGTAATTCCAGCTAAAACCAACAATATTTCGGCCCGAGTCAACGCAGTTGATGACTTTTTGATGCGTCAAGTGGACGGAGACCCTGCATTTCTGGTTGATCCGAGGTGTACTAGGCTGAAATCAGCCATGATGGGGGGTTATAGGTTCCATGCCAAGAACGAAAGCATCGATAAGAACAAACATTCGCACGTTGCGGAGGCTTTACAGTACTTAATGCTGCATATTACGTCCGGCGGAGACTCATCTCAGCTATCTAGGCGGCGCGAGATCAAGCCTGTTGCGGCATATGGGTGGACATGATATATACCTCCTGCCGGTCCCTCCCTTCCGGCCACCTCCCCCCGGGTTGAGTGCTGATGACGCTCCCCGGGGGTCTTTTTCACTACTTGCGTGTAGATTTGTTTCTGTGTATATGTCGTGAGACATGTAGCTGGGGAGATTGCTATGAAGAAGTCCGGTTCACCCACCAAATCTTATATGTGTAACTCGGATAACCCGAAGATGCACAGCTCCAACATGGGTAAAGCGGGCAAGGGCTACGCTGACGGCGGTATGGTTCCGCTTCCACCGAATACACGCTTCATCGGGACTGATAAAGTGCCTATGCCCCCAGTTCGGCCTACAACTCCAGCAATGTCACAGCCGCTTGGGACTAGACTAAACCTTCCACCTGTAGGTTATTTTAGTCAGATGCCCCCGACAGGTAAGGCACCTATGACACCCCTGATGGGTAACATACCTCTGTTCACCCCAAAGACCCCAATTCAAAAAGTTAACGAGTATGTGAAGCAACGCGGTTTGAAAAGTAAAGGGGCTTAACCGTAATGGCTGGACTTTCGATTCTCAGAGTTGTTAGTAATTCCGAACTTGTTAAGCAAGAGAAGGATCGTATTAACAAAGAAGTTCAGGATCGCCAGAACAACCCCCTCATTCTTGGTATATCGTCTTATCTCCGCGAGTGCTGGGATGCTGCCAAGATTGCGAAACAGCCTCTTGAGTTGAAAATGCTCAAGGCTATGCGTCAGCGTAACGGTGAGTATGAGGCAGATAAACTTACAGCCATCCAAACTCAGGGTGGGTCTGAAGTCTACATGATGATCACTGAGGTTAAGTGTAGGGCTGCTGAGAGTTGGCTACGCGACATCCTGCTTGATACAGGTACTCCCCCTTGGGACATCAAGCCTACGCCACTCCCTGAGTTATCTCCTGTTCAGGCTAAAGAGATCGAGTCTATCTTTGCTGATACAGTCATGGAGATACTGAAGTCCGAGGATCGTGCTCCTACTCGTGATGAGGTCTCCCAGCTAAAAGAGATGGTAGCTCAGGACTATAGGTTCCGTGTTCTGCATGAGGCTCAGACCCGTGCGGACAAGATGAATTTGAAAATTTCTGATCAGTTCGCTGAAGGTGGCTGGTCTGAAGCCTTTAACGATTTTATTACTGACCTTGTTACTTACCCTTGTGCGTTTATCAAAGGGCCAGTTGTACGTAGACAGCGTGTCCTAGGTTGGACTCAGGATGAGTTCGGTAAGACGGTTGCTGCTCCAACAGAGCGCATTGCGCCTGAGTATGAGCGTGTAGACCCGTTCAGAATCTTCCCAGAACCGGGTGTGTCTAACCTGAATGACGGCTATATCTTCGAGCATCACCGCCTAACCCGTATGGACTTGGCTGATCTCATCGGTGTTCCGGGGTATGACGACAACTCCATCAAGGCTGCTCTTGAGAATGGGAACGCTTCTTCTTGGGTTAATGTATCCTTCGAGTTTCAGAAGGAACAGGAAGAGCACAAGTTCAATACGACACTTCGCCCTACCGAGATGTTCGATGCCCTTGAGTTCTGGGGTAAGGTAAGCGGGCAGATGCTGTTGGATTGGGGTCTCACGGAAGAAGATGTCCCAGATGAATCTAAAGAGTACGATGCCAATGTGTGGGTAGTGGGCAACCATGTCATCAAGGCTGTGCTCAACTATGACCCACTAGGTGAGAAGCCATACGCCAAGACTTCGTTTATCAAATGCCCCGGCGCGTTCTGGGGCAAGGGTATTCCTGAGATCATTGAAGATATCCAGAATGTCTGTAACGCAGCAGCCCGTGCTCTTGTGAACAACATGGGTATCTCGTCTGGTCCACAGGTTGAAGTTAACGTAGATCGTCTCCCTCCGAACGAGGATATCACCCAGATTCACCCGTGGAAGATTTGGCAGGTATTGAATGATCCTGTCGGGTCAAGTGCGCCTGCTGTACGGTTTTCACAACCAGACGATAATGCGACAACACTTGTTGCTGTGTACGATAAGTTCTCACGGTTGGCTGACGAGCACTCGGGTATTCCTGCGTATCTGTACGGTGATCTTAACGTTCAGGGGGCTGGTCGCACATCATCTGGGCTGTCTATGCTTATGGGCAGCGCCGGTAAGGGCATCCGCCAAGTCGTTATGCACATCGACGCCGACATAGTTAAGCCGATAGTCAAGCGTCAGTATATCTACAATATGCGTTATGATCCTGATGAAAGCATCAAGGGCGATGTTATCATTCTGCCTCGCGGTGCAATCAATCTCGCATCTAAGGAGACAATGAATGTTCGCAGACTTGAGTTTCTCAATGCTACGTCGAACCCTGTCGATATGGAAATCATCGGTAAAGATGGGCGGGCTGCTATTATTAGAGAAGTTTCTCGAAGCCTGCAGATGCCTATGGACGAAATTGTCCCGTCATCTGAAAAGATGGTTTACAATGATCGGATGAAGGCCAAGGCAGCTATTGCTCAGGCCAGTTCACCACAACCACAAGCCGGTATATCGGCTCCAAAATCTACACCTACCCAACCCGATGGAAGTCCAAAAGGCGGTATGGATTCAAACGTAGTAGCAAATAGAGCAGTGGGGGTTAATCGATGATTCGCCCAGATGCTCAGGTTATCAAGGCTTTCGCGCTTATGGTTAGGCAGTACCCAGACGTACTGACCTATCTTCAAGCGTGGAGAACCCATGAACTTGAGAATCTACCATTTGCGCTAGCAAACTCGGCAATTTCACAGGGGCGTTGCCAAGTCCTAGGCGAGCTTGTAAAGTTCGCACAAGAAGCACCTGACCTAGCGGCTAAAAAGCCGACTAGTTAACACGCACACCGGATAGGAGCGTACCTAATGGCACTACCAGAACAGATTCGCAAACAGAGTGAGGCAGTACAGGAATTGTACAAGCAACTTGGCGCTGAGGATAGCGGAGCAGACACATCTGCCTCCGACGAAAACTCTTCGACGGGTGACAACGCTGGTACACAGTCTGACAGCGCCGACACTTCAGTTAGTTCTGTTGACCAATCTACGGAGAAGAACGAGCGTAGCACCGTAGATGGCCCGAGTTCAGAAAATTACGAGCAGCAGTGGCGTTCCCTGCAAGGTATGTATAACGCCCAGAACAATCGCCTACAGTCTGTTACGGAGACCAATAAAGAGTACCAATCTAGAATTGCTCAGATGGAGCAGCTTCTCGCTTCGTTATCAACAGTCCCATCCAATACCACTCCGATTATGGCTAATCAGAACCTTGTCTCTGAGTCAGATCGTAATGATTACGGTGAGTCCATTGATGTGATGCGTAAGGTTTCTCGTGAAGAACTCTACCCTGTGGCTGCTAAGATTGCTTCTATCGAAGCAACCATTAATCAGCTTGCATCTAGTTTGAATACTTCAGTACTTCCTCAGGTTCAACGGGTTGCCCACCAGCAGGCCATGAGTTCTGAAGAGAGGTTCTGGACAGCTTTGTCTAACTCCGTACCGAATTGGCAGCAGATCAATAACGATTCTGGCTTTCAGAATTGGTTGTTGTCTATTGATCCTTTGACTGGAATTTCACGTCAGACATACTTGGAGCAAGCGCAGAACTCCTTGGATGTTAGCCGTGTGGTAGCGTTCTTCCAATCGTACTCTGAATCGTCCGGTAAGTTTCTTGCCGACGCTAATGCTCAACCTAATCGGTCTGCAGTATCCTCTCAACTTGAGAAGCAGGTTAATCCGGGTCGCTCTAAAGGCGGTTCAGCCCCTGTTACTCAAAACGCCAAGACATACACCGCCGCTGACATAACCGACTTTTTCAATAAAGTCCGTCAAGGTGTATATCGCGGTAAAGAGGACGAACGCGACCGTATTGAACGCGACATCTTCGCTGCACAGCGGGATGGACGCATTGTCGTAAACGGTTAACTAGGAGTTAAGCTCATGGCTTTTTCAGTCGCAGCAGGTCGTCCGCAGTATTCGGGCAACTTCATTCCCGAAATCTGGTCGGGCAAACTTATCCAGAATTTCTACGATGCAACAGTCCTCGCAGCCATTTCCAATACGGATTATGAGGGTGAGATTCGTCAGTACGGTGATACGGTCAACATCCGTACTACCCCTGAGATCACCATCTCGACATACGTAAAGGGCCAGACTCTTGCAGTGCAGAGTCCAGAGAAGGCCAAGTTGCAGCTTATGATCGATAAAGGCGAGTACTTTGCCTGCATCGAAGACGATGTTGATAAGGTTCAGGCTGACATCGCTATGATGGATACTTGGTCGAAGGACGCCTCCGAGCGTATGAAGATCAAGATCGATACCCGCGTTCTCACCGACCTGCTCCCAGATATTGCTGCGACTAACAAAGGCAACACCGCCGGTCGTATCACTGCCAATATCGACCTTGGTTCAACAGGTACTCCTGTTGCGCTTACTAAGTCCAATGTTTTGGATTACATCGTTGACATGGGTGTTGTTCTTGACGAAGCCAATGCTCCTGAGTCGGATCGCTTTCTTATTATTCCAGCCAAGATGGCTGGCTTTATTAAGAAGTCTGACCTTAAGGATGCTTCGATCACTGGCGACAGTACGTCGGTATTGCGTAATGGTCGTATCGGCATGATCGACCGCTTTATGCTCTACACAAGCCATAACTTGGCTGTCTCATCTGGCAAGTTCAGCCTCATCGCTGGTCACAAGATGGGCTTCACGTTCGCATCTCAGATGACAAACATGGAAACCATTCGCTCTGAATCAACCTTCGGCAATATTATCCGTGGTCTTCAGGTCTATGGCTACAAGGTTGTCAAGCCTGAGGCTTTGGTTCAGGGCGTTGTAACAGTCGCCTAATTAGAAGGGGGGTAACACCCCCCTTTTCCCCTTGTCATCTTTTACGGAGTAAGTCTAATGGCTACTTATACCACCGCAGTCGGCTTCAACGCCGGTTCAGCCGCTTATCCAGCGGATTCGCTCAATAAGTCCCACCGAGTCGAAATCACTCTCGACTTCCCGAAGATCATTGCTGCTCGCGCAGCAGCCGGTCTCACAGCACTCGCTGCCTCCGATGTCTTGGAAATCCTTCCAATTCCAGCCGGTTCGATTGTGTCTAACGTAGGCATGGTTGTAACGACTGCTGCCGGTGTTACCAGCACGTTGTCGATTGGTGACGGCTCTGCCGCCGCTGGTTATCTTGCTGCTACGTCGGTCAATGCTACCGGTACTTCGGGTGGCGTTCCTGTCCTTGCGTCTGGTGCATTCGCTCCAACGCTCTCGGGCGGTAAGGTCTATGCGGCTGCTGATACGATTGACGTGACCATCGGTACTGCAGTCCCTGCAGCCGCTGTTGTCCGCGTGTTTGCAATGCTCACTGATCTCAACTAATATAGATAGGGGGGCATAAGCCCCCCTTTTTCTGTAAGGAGAATAATGATGGCTAGAGACATGACATCTACCCACTTAAATGTGGACGGACAGCTTCATACAGGTAAGATTCGATTGCTAGGCATATTATATACATCTGCCGGTGGGGGGCTTGACCACATCAATCTGTACGATGCTACGTCTGCAACCGGCCCTGTAAAATTAGAGTTAGACACCACCAAACAAGGTGTTATTACTTGGAATCTCCCCGAAGACGGTATGCTGTTTACTAACGGGGTTTACTGCGACATTGGTGGGGCAACATCTATTACTGCGCTGTTGAAGGATTGATATGGCTAAGACACCCGCATGGCAGCGCAAAGAAGGTAAGAACCCTAGTGGCGGTCTCAATGCCAAGGGTAGAGCCTCCTACAATGCAGCTAATCCCGGTAAGCCGGGGTTAAAGCCTCCGCAGCCTGAGGGCGGCTCGCGTAAAGATTCTTTCTGTGCTAGGATGACTGGCATGAAGAAAAAGCTAACGTCTGCTAAGACAGCAAACGATCCTAACTCTCGTATCAATAAGTCTCTCAGAGCATGGAACTGCTAAGGTGCCAAAATCTAAAGTAAACGAGGCCGGTAACTACACCAAGCCTTCTCTGCGTAAACGCATATTCAATGAGATTAAGGCTGTTGCAGTACAGGGTACTGCCGCTGGGCAGTGGTCGGCTCGTAAGGCACAACTTCTTGCGAAACGATATAAAGATGCTGGAGGAGGTTACCGTGACTAAATCGCAGAAACATTACCTTCCAAATGGTAAAGAGTACGTTGGCCCAACCCATAAAATGGGCGGTGAGCTACACACTGGCGCGTCACACACGTCAGCCAGTAAGAGACTTTCGCATTCTGCGCCTAAGGTTATGAAGAAGAAATGAAAGCACCTCAGAAATCACTTAAGGATTGGTCTGATCAAAAGTGGCGTACCAAGTCTGGTAAGCCATCTAGTAAGACAGGCGAGAGGTATCTGCCGGAGGCTGCAATTAAGGCGTTATCTCCTGCAGAGTATGCAGCTACAACTGCAGCGAAGCGTAAAGGTACAAAAGAAGGCAAGCAGTTTGTACGACAACCTACTAAGATCGCAGCCAAAACAGCTAAGTTCAGGTGAGCAAAATGGATAAGAAGCAGCAGAACAAAGTTCGTAAGGTTATGCACGAATTTAAGACTGGTACTCTTCACGGCGGTATTAATCCCGCTGGCCCTAAAAAAGCTCCCGTGGTAAAGAATCGGAAACAGGCTATTGCTATTGCACTTAGCTCGGCTGGTGTGAAGCGGAAGACGAAGTGAAAGGGACTAACAGATGACTCGCTATCTACGTAATACACGCGACGGCTTTATCTACGACTGGAACCCAATCCTTGCAGAGAACGCATCATGCGAGGAAGTAACTGAGGAAGAAGCGTTTCCAGAGCGTTTCATTCCTAAGGCCCAGAAAGGTCGTAAGGCCAAGATTGATTTATCGACTGAGGATATTCCTGAAGAGCCTGCAGTTGAAAACACAGAGTTGAATCTCGAAGCTAGTCGGGGGCTGTAAATATGATACTCCTAGATGTGATCACCGAAGTTAGGAAGATGCTGCAAGATACGAGCACTGAAGCGTCTCTTCAGCGGTATTCGGATGCGACACTTCTAGGGTTTGCCAATCAGACTCTGAAGCGCATGGCTCTTATACGCCCAGATTTGTTTGCGTATATCGGCGAGATCACTTGTACAACTAATGCGACGTTACAGTCAGCACCGTCTGATTCCATCAGGATCATGGAAATCTTCAGGATTAAAGACGGTCCCGGTATACGCGAGACCAATAGAGAGATTCTGGATCAGACATATCCCGATTGGGTTACAGAAGAAGCTAGTGCCTGCATTAGCTGGATGCGCCATGCCCGTAATCCTAATCGATTCTTTATCTACCCTCAGTCGCCTGCTGGGCAGATTCTCATCGGTGAGTACTGCCAGACACCTCCGACTTATGCGTCATCTACAACTGTGGCCCTTCTTCCAGATGCGTATTTACCAGTTGTGGTAGACGGTACTTTATTCCTTGCTGAGTCTATCGATAACGAACATGTCAACTCTAATCGTGCTCAACTTTTCCAGCAGTCTTTCATACAGACTCTAACTACTTCCTTCCAATCTAGATCAGTTACAGATACAGAAGAAGCCGGACTAACTAAGAAGGAAGTTGTGTAATGGCTACACGGACCTTTATCTCCCTCGAAAGCAAGCTGTCTCCTAGTGTTCCGGGGTGTCCTAGACCTACTATCCAGCAGTATGTCAGGGATGCGGCAATAGAGGTCTGTGAGAGAACCCTCGTATGGCGCTACGAACAGCCTCTTGTTCGGCTCACTCCCGGCGTGTACGAGTATGAGTACGAGGCTCCGACTGATTCTGAGGTTGTAGCTGTCATCCATGCAGCGGTAAACGGTTCTAAGATATCAGCGATGTCTCAGGATGAGATACACAGAGTGTACCCAGACTGGCCTTCTACTGATGCTACAGTCCGGTCTACTCCACGATTTATTTCGCAGTTTGACCCAGATCATTTTATTATCGTGCCTGTACCAGACTCATCCGTTGCCTACGACATTAAGATGTTCTTGGCTTTGAGGCCAACGCCAGACTCGACAGGTATGGATAAGACAGCATTTGATGAGTGTGAGCAGCTTATCATGCACGGTGCATTGCAACATTTGCTGGTGCTGCCTAATAAGTCATGGACAGATAGAGACCTTGCTACCTACCATGCCAAGCAGTATTCCTACAAAACTGCTAGCCGTAAGGCAAAGGCTAATCTAGGTGTTGCTAGGGCGTCACTTAGCGTACAAATGCGTCCGTTTGCATAGGTGTCAGCATGTCAGATGTTATCAAGCTAGTTCAAGGCGATACGCTTCCACAGATTTATCTCACTCTGACGAATGAGACGACTGGTGCTGCTATCGATGTATCCGGCGCTTCCATATCAGTGGCAGTTAAATTCAGGTTGGCTGGTGCTACGACTACATTGTCTACGATCCCATGCACGAAGACTGATGCTGTCAACGGTATTGTGTCTTTTGACTTCGGCAACGGAGAACTGGTCGGGATTGATCCCGGTATGTACGAGGGGGAGATAGGCGTCACCTTCGGCACTGAGATTCAAACTGTATACGATCTTCTTCGCTTTAGGGTTCGTGAGCAGTTTGCATGAGCAACATAAAGGTAGCAGTAAGCGTTGTTGATTCTTCCGGCATCATAGCAAATGTAGCTATAAGTGCGGGTAATAACTTTACTGTTGCTGCTACCTATGAGCCGACGATAGTTTCGCTTTCATACATCCTTATAAAAGCTGACGTGTTTAATCCGTTCGCTCTGTTTGATACTGCTAGTACATCGGAAATTGTACTACGTCATCCTAAACCAGCGTATTCCGATTCAGCGGTAACGTCTGACCCAGATGTCAAGATTGTTAGTTCGATCCTTTCTGATTCCGCTGTAACGTCTGAGCTATTTGCCTCGACACTAGTTAAGAATGTAGACTTTAACACAGCCACAGCAGAGGTTGATTCCGAACCGGTGACAACTTCAGAGGTGTTTGTCCTTACACTAAACGCTCTGGACTCTAATGCGTTTAATGGGTATAGCTTTAATAGCGCAAGTTTGAACTAAGAGGTTTGTTATGGCTAAAGATTTTGTAAAAGCTGAAGGCAAAGTTACTCTTGTGCTGACTGGTTCAGATGGAGCGGTCAAAGAAACACGGGAAGTAGAAAATCTTGTTGTTCAGGTAGGGCTAAACTATATTGCTTCACGTATGAAGGACGCCACTGCTACGGCGATGACTCATATGGAAGTAGGCACATCGTCTACTGCTGCCAGTCTAGCTCAGACAACTCTGGTTGCTGCTGTATCGGCTAGTCGCACAGCCCTTACAAGTACTACTGTAACAACAAGTTCCGTTGCTTACGCCTGCACATTTGGGGCAGGGGTCGGTACAGGCGCTCTTACAGAAGCTGGTATCTTCAACGCTGCTTCAGCCGGTACTATGCTTTGTCGGACGGTGTTCTCTGTTATTAACAAAGGCGCAGCCGATACCTTGACCATAACGTGGACCATAGCAGTGAGTTAACATGGCTATTTTAGTCGCAAATAACGCAACCAGTTATCTCGCTGGCACTCTTACAGCAGTAGCCACTAGTCTTACTGTATCAAGTGGGACGGGTACGCTATTTCCGACAATATCCGGCAGCGATGTGTTCTATGTAACGCTGACAAATACCTCGAATCAGAACGAGATTGTGAAGGTAACAGCCAAGGCTACCGATACTTTTACGATTGTCCGCGCACAAGACGGCACTTCTGCGCGAGCCTTTGCGATTGGCGATAAGGTAGAACTCAGGGTCATAAAAGTAGTATTTGACGATAAAGCCTCACTTACCAACGATCAGACTTTTAGCGGGACGAATGTCTTTTCTGGTTCAACAACAACGGACTTAGTTCGCATTACTCAGACAGGAACTGGAAATGCGTTTGTTGTCGAGGATAGCACGAATCCTGACGTTAGTCCTTTTGCAATCGTTGCAAGTGGAAATGTAGGTATCGGTACGACCTCGCCACAAGCTAAACTATCCGTGTCCAATGCTGGTGCAGCAGGATTAGAATTTTTTACAAATTATCCCGGTGGCGGTGTTGGGACTTACATTCAAAGTTACAACAGAAGCGGCACTGCTTATGTAAGCACAGCATACGATGCAACAGACCATTCGTTTAGAACGAGCGGAACTGAACGTATGTTTCTTAACTCGTCTGGCAGCGTCGGGATCGGGTCGGCGTCGCTGTCCAACATAAATTTACGAGTATCAAAAACTCTCACCGGAGGCTCTAATGCCTTTGGATATTTTTCTGACTCAGCAGTCCAATCAGATGTGACTTTAGGTGCCTTTTATTTCAGCACAAGTGCCACTGCCGCATCGGGTACTTTGGGTAATGTGAACCACTTTAGGGCCAGTCAGGCTTCATTTGGGACTGCTACATTTTTAAACCAGTTTGGGTTTATTGCAGAAAATAGTTTACTTGGTGCTACAAATAACTACGGATTTATTGCGTCTGACACTGCGGCAGTAACGGCGGGTAAGACTGCCTACGGGTTCTATTCAGCAGTAAACACCGCCACAGGCGGCGGCACTACGTATGGCTTCTACGCTGTCGGGACTGCGCCAAACTATTTTAATGGCAATGTCGGGATTAATGAGACAAATCCCACACATGAGTTAACTGTCGGTGGAACGGCTAGTGCAACATATTTTAATCTTGGGGGTAATACTGCATCCGCTCCAGCAGTTGATGCGGCAATAACAAGACCAGCAAATGGTACTCTTGCGTTCATTGCAAATGCTGCTGAACGTCTCCGCATTGGGTCGTCAGGGCAAATTGGCATTGGCGGTGCAAACTACGGCACGTCCGGTCAGATACTCACATCAGGTGGTGCGGCAGCGGCTCCGTCTTGGGCAGATGCTCCCGCCAGTGGTGCTACGGGCGGTGGGTCTGATGCTGTGTTTGTTCTGAACGACAAGACCATTACGACCTCGTACACGATTGCTTCTACTAAGAACGCCAGCTCTGTTGGCCCTTTAACTATTAACTCGGGCGTAGTGATTACAATCTCGTCTGGCTCACGTTGGGTGGTTCTCTGATGTCTAAAATTGTACTCACCTCTGATCCTCTCAGCACAACAACAGCGGGGGCGTTAGAATACACTTCTCCTGTTATCTATGGCACACCAGTGGGGGCACAAAGGGGCGTCATTCCCAACTCGCAATTTTATCGGTTAAATGCTGATTATGTAGGGACAGCATCAACTAGCGCACAAGGCATATATGGGTCATCGCTTGGTGTAACGCTGTCCTCAAGCACAGTTTATGCGTTTGAAATGGTTGTTGTTTTTTCAAAAACAGCTACCGCAACAGCGCATAGTTTGTCTCTTAGTTTTGCTGGAGCAGCTACAATTAACAATATTTTATATGGCGGCGTGTACAATGCTCTCTCCGGTGTTTTTACATCAGGTTCAGGCAGTGGCCCGCTTACATTTTTTTCAAACACAGCCGCAGCAGCTTCTATGGGCAATGCTAGTGCAACCGCTAATTGGAATTGGCCAATGCAATTAAGAGGCACTGTCAACATTAACGCTGGCGGTACGTTTATCCCACAATACACTACATCAGTGTCCGTTGGCCCTTATTCAACCCTTGCAGGGTCGTATTTCTTAATCTACCCAATTGGCTCCGCAGGGCTTATTAACGTAGGAACATGGGCATGAGTTCAATTGTTCTCACCGCAGACACTCTCCTTGGCACGACACCCGCTATCGGCTCTGTTGAGTTCGATGGAAAGGCGTTCTACAACACGGCGCAAGGCACGCAGCGCGGGGTCATACCCGGCGCTCAGTTTTTTCGGTTGGAATCTAACCTTGCGGGCGCAAATGTCAGCACGGTGCAGAGCGTGTTTGGCGTTAGCGTCACGTTGTCTACTTCAACGGTGTACGCTTTTGAGGCCATGTACTATTTTAACAAAACAGCAGGGGCTACATCGCATACTCTTGGCATTGGGTATGGTGGGTCGGCAACACTCAATAATATATTATGGAACGCGGTTGGAATTGATACTTCTGCCACACCACCACTTAGAAGCACTAACTTTGAAGAAGTTGCATCTACTTCTGCGGCTAATGTAGCATTTACAGCAGCGGTAGCTTCGGCAGCTTCGACAGTGGTTGCAAACATTAAAGGCATTGTCAGCATCAATGGCGGCGGTACGTTTACGCCTCAGTACACGCTCTCTGCGGCCCCAGGTGGTGCGTATAGCACTATGGCGAATAGTTACTTCCTGATCTACCCAATCGGCGCGTCCGGCGCTAACATTTCCGTAGGAGCTTGGGCATGACCGTAACAATTGATGGCAGCGCAAGCGTTACGATTAACTCAGGCGCGGTACTGGGGCTTACCTCTGCTACGGCTCAGGCATCTACGTCAGGTACTAGCATTAACTTTACGGACATACCGTCATGGGTAAAGCGTATTACTGTGATGCTTGGTGGTGTTAGTTTGACTACAACAGCGTCAAACATAGGCGTTAGAATTGGTTCAGGTAGTTTTGAAGCAACTGGTTATGTTGGTGGGTATGGTGTTACTACTACCGTCCCTGCCGCAAACGCTGCTGCATCTGATCAATATATAATACTTGGGAGTATTTCCGCTGCTGCTGATACCCTGAACGGTGCGTTAATCATAACCAATGTCTCTGGCAATTTATGGGTTGCTCAAGGCACATTTTTTAGAGATTCTGGGACTACTGATGCGGCGTTTATGGTTGCGGCTTCAAAAACTACTTCTGGGGTTCTTGACCGGGCACAAGTAACGCTAACCTCTACCGGAGCCTTTGACGCTGGCACTATCAACATTATGTACGAGTGATCTGATGGAACTTAACAAACTAAAAACTATTAGCCTTACTGTCTATCTGTGATAAGGAATCACTATGGGAATCGCACTTGTTAAGAACAATGCTTTCAGTACGCTGCTCTCAAGTATTGCTTCGGGGGCCACTAGCCTTACCGTGGCTAGCGGAGAGGGTGCTCGGTTTCCAACTATCTCAAGCGGTAATTTCTTCTATGCCACCCTTATCAATAGCTCCAATCAATATGAAGTTGTTAAAGTAACAGCTAGGGCTACGGATGTTTTTACAATTCTCCGTGGTCAAGATGGGACTGCAGCCAGTGCCTACACTGCCGGTGATCGAATTGAGCTACGTCCCACTGCCGCATTGTTTGACGATAAGCTATCTTTAGGCGGAGGCACTCTTACTGGCGCACTCGCTGTCCCATCTGGAGCAATAACTACTCAAGTTCCACAGGTTCAGGAAGTCGTTAAGAAAACCGGCGATACGATGTCGGGTACTCTCATTGTGCCTGAACTGCGCGGGCCATCCAATGTTATCAATGTTCCGACAGGACATAAGATTACTACTACGGGGTTAGGTTCTGTAACCGGAGCAACAGTAGGTTCAATCGTGGCACCGGGTATGATCATCCAAACCCAGACATTGTTTGTTGATGCCGTTACGACCTATTCAGCCGCAGGGGCAGGCGGAGAAGCCGAGATTTCAAGTTTTGCTTCTAGTTTCACCCCAAAATTTTCTACTAGTAAAGTACTCATAGGGTGGGGGTTATCAGGTGAAACTAGCGACGGTAATACCTTCCATATAAAACGAAACGGGACTAAAATAGGTATTAACTCTACAAGTTCTGACTACTGGTCCGGTTGGATGCCAGATTTTTACGACGCCAATGCTGCTTCCACACCTCAACATAGGTATATGGCATATGTTGACTCTCCTGCTACAACGTCTGCAATCTCCTATACGTTTTGGTTTAGAACATCCGGTACAGCCGCTAGAACTTTCTATCAAAATCGTGCGGTGAACAATACTAATGCTGGGGCGGCAGACTATGAACTTGTCACAAGCTATCTAATCATTCAGGAGATCACGCAATGAGGTACGATATTACTCATGCGATTCAGTCTCTTTGTCCCAACGCAACTTGGCGGTTGCACGGGTCGGATTATTCCGGTCTTGTCTGGCTTGATATTCAGATTGATAAACCTGAAGAAGCGGCGCTCCTAGCAGAAGTTGATCGCCTTCAGGCTGCATGGGACCGGAATGAATACTCACGTAAACGCGCTGCTGAGTACCCGCCAATATTTGACTATCTTGATGCCGTTGTTAAGAATGATCAGGGTCAGATGAACCAGTACATATCTGACTGCCTTACCGTAAAAGCTAAGTACCCAAAGCCGGAGTGATCTAATGGGCGTCCAAGTAGCCAATAATGCTTTTAGTACGCTCTTCAGCGCGTTAACCTCTGTAGCCACAACCATGACCGTGGCTTCTGGTCATGGAGCTAGGTTTCCATCTGCGTCTGTTGCTTCCGGTAATTACTTTTATGTTACTCTTATCAAGTCCAGCGGCGTTACCGAGATTGTAAAAGTTACTGATAGATCGACTGACGTATTCACAATCGTTCGTAGTCAAGATGGTACGACAGCAACTACGTTTACTGCAGGTGACAGAGTAGAACTCCGCCCAGTGGCTGCACTATTTAACGAACTACCAAACCGGCTTCTTATCACTGCGGACTATACAGACCTGTCTGTAACAAATGGTAAGCTGGATAATATCGTTAGTGCAATCGGTCCAGTCGGTGGTTTAGGTAAGTTCCTCACAGCCACTATAAATTCTAAAGGTAGAATCACAGCACTCACCGAGACAAACGGTATCGTCCAGACAGATACTTTTGCGTTCACAACTTCAGGCGCTACCCAGACTTGGACTAAACCCACAAGTGCCGGGTCTCTTATACGTATCCAATGCTGGGGCGGCGGTGGCGGCGGAGGTAGAGCAGCTTCAGGTGGAGGCGGAAGCGGCGGTGGCGGTGGTGGGTATCTTGAACGCTGGATGAGTTTGGCTGACGTGACATCAACTGTATCTGTCGTTGTAGGAGGAGGCGGAGCGGGTTCAGCAGCATCTAATACAGCCGGAACCGCCGGAGAGAATACTACATTCGGTGCTTACGTAACCGCTTACGCTGGGGGCGGCGGAGGCGGTGCTGTTGGAGGCGGCGGAGGCGGAGGCGGCGGAGAGATGTCTGCCGGAGTTAGCGGGACTTCAACTTCTCCCGGAGCTGGCGGTGCTATTGGCGGAGGGCATGGGGCGTTTAATAGTTCAGGAAGTGCTGTGGCTACTTCTACTCAACGCGGTGTTCTCAACACAGCATATACAGACTTCCCAGCAACAGCCGCAGCCGCAGTCGGTAATATTCCTTGGGGCTTTGGCAATGATGCCCGTAGCGTATTTGGAGGCGGAGGCGGAGGCGGCGGAAATGGCGGTGCTGTATCCGGTACTGAAAGTACAGGCGGCTTTGCTGTTTTTGGTGGCGGCGGAGGCGGCGGAGGGTACAACGGTTCACAAGCCAACAACGGTTCTGTTCGCGGTACTAGTCTATACGGCGGAAGCGGCGGGGACGGCGCTACAGATTCAGGTACTGGTTCCAACGGGACAACTCCTGCCGGTGGCGGGGGAGGTTCAGAACTTGGCAACGGCGGCGCTGGCGGCAACGGTCGTGTAATTGTTACAGTCTATGTATAAGGAGATGATGGTGGCTACCTCAGCAGAAATTGAAAAGCAGCTCCTTACACATGAAGCGGTCTGTGCAGAACGTTACAATACGTTTATAACGCGTGTGGATAGGTTAGAGAAGATCATGCTTAACGCAGCCGCAGCATTGATCCTAGGTATGGCTGGCATACTCGCTACTATAATTATGAAAGGGGTTTGAACTATGGCTAAGATGATCATGGAATACGGCGGTAAAGAGAAGTACTCATCTAAAGGTATGATGAAAAAGCATGAAGGCAAAGAGACGCCTATGAAAGAGAAGATGGAATACGGTATGAAAAAAGGCGGCATGGTTAAGCCAAAGATGAAGAAGAAGATGTGATATGGACCCATTCACTCTCATTGCTGGAGCTACGGCGTTGTATAACGGCATTAAAGGTGCTGTAGATTCCGGCCATGAGATGTTGGATGTTGCCGAAAAGGTTGGTAGTTTATTTGGGCGTATCGCCCAGATCACTCAACTTACATCAGGTAAGCGAAAGAAAAAACTATTCCAATCTCAAGCTGAGTATGAAGCCGAAGCCATAAAGTTATATACGCTTAAGGCTAAAGCACAGCAGCTTCAGTTGGATACCCGCAACTTATTTGTAGGTGCATATGGCATCGCTGCGTGGACCTCTATCCAAAAAGAGGTTACCGAAATGAGGAAAGAGGCGGCTCGTCAAGCCGCAGCAGCAATGAAAGAAGCTGAGGAAAACCGCAAAGACTTGATTATGGGTCTTTGGTTAATCGGTGCAGTTATATTGTTCTCTGTATGTGTCGGTATCGGGATGGTGGTGTTTACCCAAAAATGAAATACTTTCTTATCATCACGCTAATTGCTTTGGCAGGGTGCGAAGACCGCTACCGATACCCGTGTCAAGACCCTGCTAACTGGGACAGTGCCGAGTGCAATCCACCTATCTGCACCGCATCTGGAACGTGTACTGCTGATACGTTAAAACGAAATCCATGCGGATCGGTGGCAAGATGAGAATTAAAGAGGATGAACTCCACGCCCTTCTCCAGTTCGTCATTGGCATCAGCCTGTGCTTGACCTTAACTGGAACCGTCTTTGCAGTGCTCTACAGCCTGATATTTGTTGTACAGCCGATTGATGGGCAGGCTCCAAACGACCAAGAATTTTTCAAGTTAATCGCCCCAATCGCAACATTCCTGACAGGAACACTATCTGGAATCATGCTTGGTTCCAAATCAACCGGAGGTAAAGATGGACCTACTTAAAACATTCGGGCCGCTACTCGGCTCTATTGCACCTAGTATTGCTACCGCGCTCGGCGGTCCGCTTGCTGGTATGGGTGTGAAGGCTTTATCTCAAGCGTTGCTGGGTAATGAAAATGGAACTGCGGAAGAACTCTCTGCGGCTCTATCATCGGCTTCCCCTGAGCAGCTTTCGGTAGTCAAGAAAATTGACGCCGATTTCAAAGTCAGAATGAAAAGCCTCGACATTGATTTAGAACGCATCGCTGCTGATGATCGTGCTTCTGCCCGCGATATGCAGAAAGAAACAAAAGACTGGATTCCACGGGCTTTGGCTATCGGAGTTACAGTTGGATTTTTCTCTATTATGATTTACATACTGATCTATGGACTACCGACAACAGGGAATGAGGCATTGCTGCTACTCCTCGGCGCACTACAAACAGCTTGGGGCGGCATCATTGCTTTCTACTTCGGCTCTTCGTCCGGCTCTCAGAAGAAAGACCAGATGATTTATAACTCGACACCAAAGGAATGACGATGGATGGTTTTAAGGGCGCTGCACTACCTATGCAGCCAGAAGATGTCGCTACCGTAGCAGCAGAGATCGGTGTTGAGGAGGCCGCTCTTCGTGCTGTCCTCTCTGTGGAGTCTGCCGGTTCTGGGTTTGACAAAGCTGGGCGTCCTAAAGCTTTGTTTGAGCGCCATCACTTCTTCAAGCACCTCAAGGCAAAACCTGTTGAGTTGGATCAGGCCGTCGCTATGGGACTTGCATACCCTAAGTGGGGGGAGAAGCCATACCCAAAGGGGTCAGACGCTGTGTATGCGGAGATTGCTGCGGCTTATGATATCGACGCGGACGCAGCACTCCTGTCAACATCTTGGGGGTTAGGCCAAGTCATGGGTTCTAACTTTAAGATGGTAGGATGCGCTTCAGTCGATCAAATGGTTAAGCAAGCTATGGATGCTGAGGTAAGCCAGTTGCGTCATATGGCGGGATTCATCAAAACATCTGGTCTTCTACCAAAAATGCAAGCACTGGATTGGGCGGGATTTGCTAAAGGTTATAATGGTCCCGGCTATGCAAAGAACCAATATGATGTTAAGCTAGCAGCCGCCTACACTAAGTTTACGGGGTAGTAAAGTGACAGCATTTAAAGTCAGTAAGTTTTTAGGGAAAGCACCTAGGATTAGTCCTGAGTTGCTACCAGATGCTGCTGCTCAAATTGCGTCCAATGCTAAAGTATCCTCCGGTGACTTGATTCCGTATCGCATACCAACAGTCGTAGGTAGCGTTAATAGGAACGGCAATATCAAAACTATTTACCCTATGCGGGATACGAGTGACCCTACGATTAACCGTTGGCTGTCGTGGACTACTGATGTTGATGTTGCTATCACAACCACCCTAAATGACGAAGAACAGCGAATCTATTATACCGGTGACGGAGTTCCGAAGGTAACAAACTACGCACTGGCTGTCGATGGTAGCGGCGTATATCCAGCGGCGTACTATGATCTTGGACTCCCACTACCGACTACGATACCAGTGACAACGGCTACATCTTATAGCTCACAGACTATTGTGTCGTATGCTAGAGACTCCGGTAATACTGCTACAATCGTCACTTCCGGTAACCATGATCTAAATACTGGGCAGAAAGTTACCATAGCAGGGTTTACATCCGCCGTTGGTAAGTTGTTCAATATAACAAATGCCCAAGTTACTGTTATAGATGATACCACCTTTACATACTACAGCGTCGGCACGGCAGTAGGGACGACTTCTGAATCAGACGGAACTGCAAACCTCGCCGGTAATACAAACACACGTAACTATATCTATACGTGGGTAACGCCTTGGGGTGAAGAATCTGTACCTAGTGATCTGTCCGAGACGCTGTATGTGAAAGAAGGGCAGACTATAACTGTAACTAACCTACCAACAGCAGCCCCTGCCGGTGACAATTTCATAACTGGGTTCAGGTTGTATCGCACTATCACCTCTAGTTCAGGCACAGATTACTTCCGTGTGAGGACAGTCTGGTTCCCGCTTAGTTTGGTACAGGCATCACGTACATCCAACACTGTAACGATGAAGGTATCCGAACATCACAACCTTCTCGTTGGCGACAAGATCAAGATATCCGGGACTACTTTTAGTACGGGTGCTGACGCAACTTTTGATGTAACTGATGTAACCGTGCAGTCTGTAGTGGATGAGTATACGTTTACCTATATCGCTGCTGGATCAACTAAAGCTACCACAGCTTGTACCGCAGGTACTCTTTACTGGGATGTTTCGGAACCAGAGACTACCGATTCCAGATACTATGAAGGTTCCTCGTTCACAGATGATTACGATGTGAATGGTCTGACAACCCTATTATCATCTTTGTACTACGACGCCCCAGACGCAGATATGAAGGGGCTTATTACTGCCCAGAACAATATCCTAGCTGGCTTTGTCGGTAACGAGTTGTGCTTCTCTGAACCCGGGAAACCTTGGGCTTGGCCTATTAAATACCGTCTTATCTTTGATTCGCCTATTGTTGCCATATCCCCCATAGCCGGGTCTATTATCGTCCTGACAGACAACTATCCATATCTTGTCAGTGGTAGTACACCAGCTAACATGGCGTCTGCGCGTATTGATGCTCCGTTCCCATGCACATCTAAGCGTGGAGTTGTAAACGTAGGGTATGGCGTTGTGTTCCCTACCTATGGCGGACTTGGCATCTACAACCCGTCCGCCGGTATCGATATCGTAACTAAACTTGTTTATGATTGGGAAGCATGGGGTAGTGAGTTAGATTCTACTACCATAACTGCGTCGTTCTATGCGGGTAAGTACTTTGCATCCCATTCCGCCGGATCATTTATCTTTGAACGCGAGGATAAGGTCGGTGGGTTTTTTATCGATACCCCGATAGAGTTTTCCACTGCCTATTATGATAGTAAGTACAACAGGTTCTACTACATCTCAGACGAGTCCGGCACGTTGTCTGAATGGGATAAACTAGGCACAGAACTCCAGCCACTTGAGTGGAAGTCTAAGGTGATCGTCACCAAGGACTATATAAACCTCGGTGCTGCGCGTGTTGTTGGCGACTACTCAACGCCAAGTGAAGATACTGAAATTATCGTTGCTAATAATCTATTGGTCCCGACCATTAACACGGCTCTGTTCGCACTGGTTACGGAACTCGGTACATTGAATGGTCCAACAAGCGCCACCCTAACAACCTCAGGTGCTCTTAACACTATGCAGGTAAACGGTGATCCATTCTTTACACCCGATATTACTGCTGCCTATGCTCAAAACATAACGGCTAACACACCGATAAATACGACTGCTCTTAAAGAAGTAACGGGATCGTACCCTGTGTCCTTCAGGTTGTGGGCTAATAAGCAGCTTGTCTGCAATGTCACTGTGTCTAACTCCGACATATTCCGCCTGCCACCGGGATATCGGTCAGATACATTCGAGTTTGCTGTGACCGGTTCTGCGCGTATCAGGGCAATTCACGTTGGTGAGACACCGTTTGGCTTGAGGACGACATGACTTACGCAGCTTTACCACCAGTGCCGCAGGTCGGTGTACCGGAATGGCAGTTTCAGTTCCTCAATGGGGTGAAGCAGAATGTTGAATTGCTTACTGGACAGCGCGGTGTTACCGGATTTGAAGCTGTTATTAGCGGGCAGGTTACTGTACAGCCGATAGGTGAACTGTCTATCCAACAGACAAGCGCACAAGGTTCAGGCTTTACAATATCGGGGAGTGATGTACCGTCTTTAGAGGACTATGGAAAGTTGCTAACTGACGTGAATACGCTTATTGGTGACGTTGCATATATCAAAGCGGTGCTGAACGTCTTAATCGGGCAATTACAAAACTAGGAGATAGATATGAGTTTCTATGGTGGTATGAGATCGCAGGGGTTTTCATCTTCTGCACCGTCTACAGCTAACACTGCATTGCCTCCTGCGCTTGCAAGTATGTTTGGTCGCGCTCCTGCTGCTCCTGCCCCGATGGCTCCCGCTTCTGCTGCCCCGATGATGACTCTACCTGCTGTTCAGCAGCCCGGCGCTGGCGCACCGATGGCAATTAATATGCAGGCTTTGCAGACACAGCCGACTGGTACTGTCGCTAGCAACCCGAACTATCCGGTCTTGGATTTCCGTATGCAGCCTACCTATGCGGATGGCGGTATGGTTCCTCCCGCTGGTAGTATGGCTCCTCCTGCCGGTATGGCTCCTCCTAGCCCACAGCCAATGCCGCAGATGCCCTCAGCTCCTGCCACCCCAATCAGTTCTGCTGATATGGAAGGTGAAATTCAACGGCTTATGTCTCAGAATCCTGAGGTTATTCAGAAGATTCAGCAGACGCTTATGCAGGCTGTTCAGTCTGGACAGCTTACACTTGAACAACTTAACACCGCTGTTCAGTTAGCTAAGGCAGCGGCACAGAACCCAGAGTTGTATCCGCGACTAAGAGCACTGGCTATTCAACGTGGCCTTGCTGACGAAGATGAATTGCCGCAGCAGTACGATCAAAGCATTGTTATGGCGCTTCTACTCGCAGGTGCTGCAGTCCAGCAGCAGATGGGTGGTCAGTCTAGCGGTCCAGTTCAGCAGATGGCAAATGGTGGTCGCGTCCGTCCGGGTATGTACGCCGCAGGCGGTGGTATTGCTACAGGAAGTCCGTCCGGTGATCGCACGGGTCGTGCAGATGATATCCCCATTCGCGTATCCGGCGGAGAGTTTGTCATTCCTAAACATGTTGTAGACGCTAAGGGGACAGAGTTCTTCCAGAAGATGCTGGATCAGTACAACATGTCGAGCAAGACTGCCTAATGCAAGTATCACCGCTAGGCGAATACGAACCGTTAATGTTGGCTGCCCCAGCGCACATAGAGTTGTACTGGTATCTAATAGAACCACTGCTAGACCGGAGTACGAGAGAAGCCATGCACGGAGAGTTCGATATCGCGGACTTAAAAGCTCTCGCACTTGCGGGCAAGGCTCATATCTTTGTCTTGACAAACGATAAGACAGGTACAAATCCAGACCGTAGTGTATCCTTAGCTTTAGCGGCAGAACTTGTAGTGTACCCAAAATTTCCTGCATTGAATATTATTGCATTAGGCGGTAATAATCTCGGGATGGCACATAGGAAATTCTGGAAACAGTTTTGTGGTTGGGCTTATATGAATGGTGTACGTACTATAGAAGGCTGGGTAAGTCCCGGTATGCAAAGATTACTGGAGCGTTTCGGATTCAAGCAGATATACTCTCATATGAGATTTGAACTAACGGAGATTTAGATATGACTACCCAGCCATCGTTCATCAACATTGAGTATGTCGGCTCCCCCCTGATGGAGTCTACGATGTGGACTCCGGTTCTTCAGACTGAGCATAAAAAGGGGGGCATCGGGTCTGTCCTCGGTATTGTTGCATCGATTGCAGTTCCGTTTTTTGCTCCTATGATTGCAACTGCGGTCTTTGGAGGAGCTAGCGTCCTAGGTTCTGCTCTTACAGGTGCTGCTCTAGGTGCAGGTACTTCTGCTCTTACCGGTGGTAATCCGCTTACTGGCGCATTGTTGGGCGGCGTCGGCGCTGGGTTCTCATCTTATATGAGTGGGAACCCGTTTGGATTTGGTAACGCTCCAGTCCCTGATGCGGGCGGTATCGCTGCAAGTCAGGCTTACACCGCCGCTGGTTCTCCACTGCCACCACCTAATCCATACCTTAGCACAACCGGTGCTGACTTGACTACACCTATGGCTGACTTGGCTGCGGTTAATGCAAGTCCGGCGTCATCTTTCAATGTAGGATATGAACCCGGAGCAGTTGCAAATGCAGCACAACCGTCGTTTACCCTCCCCGACGGAACTGTTATGGTTTCACCAAATAATCTAAGTACAGTGACTACAAGTATAGGCCCAGTTAACACTGGGTTTACTGCCTCGCTTCCACCGGGCTATTCCGTAGGGGCGGGAAATGTATTACAAGCCCCGATAAATTTTGACACATCTAAGCTTTCACCGTTTTTGGGGGATGGTTTTTACGCACCAGACCCTAAAGGTTTCCTCGGGTTTGGCGGCGTCGATCCAAGCATTCCTAAATTTATCACTGATGGCGCGAATAACGTATACCTTAACCCGGGATGGCAACAGGCAGCAGCGAAAGCAGCAGCAACATCAGGCGGCTTTACTGACGCGCTTATTAAAGGCGGCGTGAACTTAGCTGGCATGGCATTGAGCCAAGCTGCACCAAACCCGCAACAACAGATCGCTGATAGGTATGCCAAGGAATTGGCGGAACTTAAGAAGACAGATCAGGCTGCATACGAGGTTAAGAAGAAAGAGGTTGAAGGTCTTATCGCCAGTGCAAAGGCAATGGACCCTGCGTACTTCGGTCAGCAGGCAGCAAACGCTGCCAAGATTTCTGGAACTCGTGGCTTGATGGAATCGTTCCGTGAAGCACCCCTCATCGGTCTTCGTAGCCCTGAGTTTACTTCTGCTGAAGGGCGTCGTGCCAGCATTGGCATCGGTCAAAATGTTGGTACAGCATACGATCAGGGTTATGGTACTGGGCTTACTGCCCGCCAGAGCGCACTATCATCGGCAATCAACCAAATGCCGAACTCTCCATCAAGGTATCTTGAAGGTCTTAGGTCTATGGCTGGTATGCAGGGCAATGCAAGTCTGTATGGCTCTCAGTCGGCTCAAGGATACTCTAATATGTTTGGCACACTCGCCAGACCCTTTCTGACATCACAGGTTTAAGGAGCAGTAGATGGCTGGTCTTGCAGATTTTGGGTATCTATATGGGGCTGCGAACCAAGGGTCGTCGGCTGCTTTTACTAATCGCCAACCGGTTGACCCGAACGCACCGAAGGTCGGTAGCTTTCCTGTGGACCTTGCGACCAACCTAACTAATCTAACAACTTTTGAACAAAGCCAACGGTCGTTGGGAGAGGCTAGAGAAACAGCTAGAGCAAACGCAGCAAAGAATGCTATTTTGCTTGGGCGGCCTACACCTGCCGGTCTATCTCTGGAAAATCCTTCGTATAATAACGTACCTTTTCAAACGCCTGCAGCAGCGCCTATTCTCGCTGTAACGCAGTCTGAAATAAATAACCCTCAAGAACCTCTTGTCTATACAAATGTACCCGGCCCTCAGGGTTCTTATGTGGCGTCACCATATTCTCAAACTGCCGGTCTTAAAAATCAACTTGTAACAGACCAACAAGCAACAGAAGCGGCCCTACTTAAAGCACAGGTTGAGAAACAGGCTGCACTTGAGGCTGCCGGATATGCATACCCTACCTCGGGAACAAACGAGGCGGCGGAAGCCTATCGCGGGATTGTTTTTGGTAAAAAAGTTACAACCGGTAACAAAAGCGGAATGTTTAGTACATTCCAATCAGCCCCTCCAGAAAATACAGTTCTTGTTAATGGGGAACCTATTTCCCAATCTGCTTATGAGAGACTTGCTGGCGCATCGCAGACTATGGCTAAGATTTTAAGTATTACTGACCCAGCACAAATGCCTCCGGGGGCAAAAGCTATTATTGAGGCCGCTAGAAAGGCGGGTGTTGATCCTAAGATTGCGCTAGCCGTCGGTGTTATGGAATCTAATCTTAATACTGAGACTGGAGACAGCCCAAAAGGGGCTAAGGGTGTTATGCAAGTAATCCCCGGAACTTATGAAGCCACTCGGCAGAAGTTTATGAAGTCATCTGACCCTGCTTTAAGGGCGTTGGCTGCTTCACTACCTATGGCTGCTCGCGGTACTAAAAATGCAGACGGCACAATTACGTACTCATGGGATACTAAAGTAGCTTTGACTGCTGACCAGCAGGCTACTGCTGGCGTCCTATATCTTAAAGATTTGCAGCAGTCTTACCCTAATCGCGCAGCAAATATTATCTTTGCTATGTACCACGCCGGTCCGGGCTACGACGCATTTGACCGAGGTGAAATCCCCGGGGGTCTTTCAGATTTTGGTACAGACCCTAAAACTAGCAAGCCATATGGTATGTATACTAGGGACTACAACACTGTAGGTATTGGCCTATTTAACCAGCTTGCACAGGGCGGGTTCAAAGACATCGGTGCGGCTGGATTAAATACTAATACTTCCGCTGCCGCTCCTGCTCAGGGTACTGCTCAGGGTCCTGCTCAGGGTACTGCCGTTAGTATCGCCTCTCCTACTACTCAGAGTACTGCTCTTGAAGCTGGGGTTAAAGCACCTACTAAGGTTGATCCGGTAACCCAAATTTTGAATAGGCCGCAGGCTGAAATTGAAGCTTCTCTCAGGGATGCCGGGGCTGCTAGAAGTGATTATGTTTCTAAAGCTACAGGCGATGTTGAGTTGTTTCAGAAGTACACAGCACAAGAAGATGCTAGAATTAGAGAAGCCTACCTCATTAAAGCAGAGCAGATAGGTCAAGATATTGAGGTTGCCCGAGCCAGTCGCAATGGCAATCTGGTTAATCAGCTTCAGCGCGAACTTGTTGCGTTGAATCAAAGCACAAATGCAGAAATAAACGCTCTTGCTCAAAACTACGATCTAAAAATAAAAGGCGCAAACGAAGCAATCAGTGCCAATCTTCGTGTACATGATCTTGGGCTTTGGAATATTAAAATCCAAAATAGCATACGAGATTTCTCGTCAAGCGGTAACGTGACTGATCTTAATGATACACTTAACCGGTTTGCTGGCACAGATATGGTAATCCAACAACTTGCTAATGGTAGCTACGCCATGCTTAACAGGAGACAGGGGACAAATGAGTATAACCCTGAACTCGACGCTAATGGTGGGGTAAAGATGTATTCTAAAGGCGAAGCCGCTAGCTTGTTTAGGCAGATCGTTGATCCGAAGTATGCTGCTGAAGTAACCGCTGCTACCGCTGCGCGTGACAAACTTATCGGTGAAGAAACACTTAAGAGTAATCTTAAACGACTTGAAACAGCCGATCAGCTATCTCGCACACTTTTTAATACGATCTCTGAAAAAGTAACGCAGGCTCAAATCGATGCCAAAGTTGCTAGCGGAGAACTTGTAGCAGCTAAGGTCGGGGATACATCTGTGTTCTATAGAAAAGGTAATCCTGAAAACTTATTTATGCTTGAACCGGCAGGTGAAATTATTGCGGCTGACGGTAGTGTTATGCCGACTAGTCCTAAACTCGTATCAGTTGCAATTCCAGGCTCCGCTGGATTAAGAATTCAATAAGGTATCACAATGGCTGAACAACCGCTGATTGCTCCCCCAAATCTTTACGGTTCGATCCAACCGCTGCCGCTACCTGATATGCAGATGCCACAATTTACTCAGCCTAGTCAGCCTGAGTATGCGCCTCTGGATACTGGCAGTGCGACTGTTAAGTACAGCCCATCGCTGGACTCGTTCTATGTGAACGGGCGCACGTTCAAGGCTGATGACGAAACTCAAAAGGTTAAGTCGCTTGAGTACTTCAACGACCCGACCCCTAGACCTGCCCCACAGGGCGACTGGGTTTCTCTTGATTCTGCTGGATATCTTGGTCATGTGCGCGAGATTACTGATCCCAGTACGTGGCGTTTGCTCACTCGAAACTTCGGCATTGGCGTAGACAACCTACAACAACTTGCTGGTTATGGTCTGCAGCTTGCCGGTGCTGAAACACTGGGTAAGAGCATTGTAGAACAACAGGCACAGGACTTAGCTAAGGTTGAGCCATACCAGAGGTCGTTCAGTGAAATCGGTTCTTCTCCTGAGCGCGGTGTGACTGACTGGTTTGTTGCAAATTTAGCACAGTTTGGCCCAACTCTTCTAGAGAATCTGGCTACTATTGCCATTGGCTATGCTGGTGGTTCAGCAGCAGGTGGCGGTATTAACCCTGCCACTGGTGCAGCCGGTGTTATCGCTGGCCTTGTTGGTAAGGGTACTATTAAGAAGTCTCTTGCTGAAATTACTGCAAAGGTCATAACCAACAACGAACTCAAGGCTGCTGGTAAGGCTATCGTCCCACTTACCCTAGATGAAACTAAAGTTCTCAAGACTGCAGCCGGTATCGCTGGGGGTGCAGCAGCTCGAATTGCTAATAGTTACGCAATGGGTGCATCAGATATCTATGGCGAGACAGTAGAATCTGGAGAGCCTGATCGAATGAAGGCCATCCTTGGGGGTCTTCCATACGCTGCACTTGATCTGTTTCCCGAGGCTGTACTTGCCAATAAGATTTTTGGTGGTACTCTAAAACTAGGTAACAAAGCTTTTGCGGGTATACCAACGACACGCGGTAAGGCAGGAGAACTCCTTAAGCGCGGTGCTGTCGGCGGTACTGCCGGTGGTCTGCTTGAAGGTAGTACTGAAGCTGCTCAGGAACTTCTTCTGCTTGCTGCCAATCCCAATGAGGACTTCGGTTCCGATAGCGGTAAGCTACGTGTTCTTAACGCCTTTGCCGCAGGCTTTGGCATTGGTGGTGTTGCCGGTGGTGGAGCGCAGATATATACACCGGGTAGTTTGAAAGCAGGTAAGGCTACCGATGTTCTTGCAGGCGGTAATCCAGACCCAACTGCTACTCCTGCCCTTCCTTCACCTCCACAACCGGGTGACGCTGGATACAACGAAGGTGAAACTGACCCATTCATGCAGGCTCGTCGTGAGCAGATGTTTGCGCCAACTGTGAATGAAGCAGCTACACCTGCTCCACTGCCGACATTGGACCCATTTGCTGATCGTCGCAGGGCTTTCCTTGGTGAACCTGCAGTTATCATCCCTCAAGGTCAAGCAAACTTGATGCAGAATCTTAGGGATATATCTTCTGGACCTGTACCACAGGCTGCACCGCAGAGTATTGCCCAACCGAACCTGCTTACCCAACCAAGATTACCTGCTCAACCTGTTCAGACTGCCCTACCGCCTCAGGGCAATATGATGTTGCAGCAGTTACAGAACCTGATCCCTCAGCAGGTCGCTCCTCCTACTAATCCGTTGATGGCTGCACGATTAGGTCCAGTTATTGCCGCTAGGGAAGCCGCTAGGCAAGATTTTAATGCAGGACTGCAGTCGGCTGGCAACTTTCAGCAACAAGTACGTCAGCAACAGATGCAGCAGGATATTAATCAGTATAACGCTCCGGCTATGCCAGAGCCTACGGCTATTCCAGAGGCACAACCATTCCCTGCTCAACAGCTCCCACTGTTTCAGCGACCGGGTTCTCAGTTACTTCGGCGTGGGCAAGGGCAAGTTGCCTTACCTATGCAGACATCTGAGCAGTTTGCGTCTCAGAGGGCAATGGCTGATCGTGAACGCGCATTTGCTGTACCGCAAGTACAACAGGAGACTTACGATCCTTCTGCTCAAATGGCATTTGATTTTACGACGCAGCCTGTTGCGCCTACTAAGGAAACTCCTGCTGCAAAAAGTGAGACTGTCGTTGGTCCAGAAGGGCTCACGCTTGTTCACGGCGGTAAACCGGGCCTTACTCTGGACAACATCCAAATTATCCGACCAGCAGACCAGATGAAGCAGGGTAAAAAAGGGCGCGTGTATGGGGGTTTGTATACCACCAGTGAAGAAAATGATAATCAGGCAACTGAGTATGCTGGCAAAGATGGGGCTGTATATGATATCCGTATAGCCCCCGGAGTACGCATTGTACAACACAATAGAGACATTACGCGTCTGTCTAAAGAAACCATCGACCAGTACGTGGCAGATGGTTATGGCGTTGTTTCCGGCACTGATGTTAGAGGGCGGACCGAGTTTGTTGTTATAAACAAAGCTGCGATTGAGAGCGTGGCACCGCGCTCTACATTTAGACTAAACCTAAACCCACAAAATACATCTGAGAATATAGCTGCGCTAAATAAAGCCGCACTAGAAAAAGTTAAGGCCAAAGAAACTCCAGTGACACCGCAGGGGGCGGTGTCTCCCGTGGGAAAACCGGAAGAGGGAAGCGTTCCCTCAGAAAACCTTCAGACAGAAGCTCCAAAACGGGCAACAAACGTAACAACCCGCTCCGTAGTAAATGATCTAGCAGAAGCAACGAGTCTTGCTGAAGCCAAGAAACCTACGGCTAATATGGTTGATCTCGCTTTCTCTGGGGACGAGGATGCAGTCGGCTATATCATTGCTGCTACTGCTCCTAACTCTGGTATCGGTAAGACAATAGGACAGGCGCTTCGCTCTTCTCTTAAAGATAAGATCACTAGTATCCTGAAAGCAGACCCAACTGCGTCCGTCAAAGAGTGGATTCAGTTTGCTAAGACATACAACCTTGTTCCAGAACTGAAGGGACTACTGGCTAAGGCCACAGACCTACCGGCGGATGTTCAGGAATCTGTCAATAAACCCGATCCTATATCACGCGAACAGCAAATCAAAGAAGCCCGCCTTAGTCAGTTGAGGGCTGCATCTAAAGCTAGGCAAGACAAAAGCGGCGGTTTGTATCTTCGCCTTGACGGGACGCCAATCCCTGAGCCTATGGTAATCGGACGAGTCAAGATGCTCGTTGCTGGTATGGTGAGAAAGTTCGTTAACGCCCCTACTGTCCATGTGGCTAAGAACGTGGCTGATCTCAAGGCTACTAACCCTAAGCTGTATGAACGTGCTAACGCTGCGCGTGAAGCAGGGGACTTTGCTACAACTAAGGCTGTTGGATATTCCTTCGGCAAGGATATCATTATCTTCAGTGACTTCGTACAGACTGAGCAGCAGCTTAAGTTTGTCTTGGCCCATGAAGCACTCGGTCACTTCGGATTTAAGTCCATCATGTCTGATGCGAACCTGAAGTCCATGCTTAACCAAGCATATAATCAGGACAGTGAAGTCCGTAACGCGGCTGATGAACTCATCGACCTCCACGGTATGAGCAAGCTTGAAGCTATTGAGGAAGTACTGGCACAGCGGGCCGCTGAACTGGATACCTCTACAATCCGTAGAGTGTGGAACTTCATCAAGAATGCACTGAACCGTATGGGCTTTGAGTTCGACGATGATGCTGCTCGTATGCTCATCCATCAGTCTCGTATGTATGTTCGTAGGGGCATCACAGGTAACTTCTTCAGCAATGACAGCATTACCGACACGATATCTGATATGACCCAAACCGCGATGGACGGTATGTTCTCCCGTTCTGATGTTACTTTTGCATCGGCTGCATCAGGCGGTCTTAATCGGGTAGGAGACAATCTTACTGTACTTGATAACATGCGTAGCTTCTTCACAAGCCCCGACAAATTGCAGCAGGCAGTTAAAATCACTGCGGATATATTCTCAACCTTGGATCAAAAGGCTCGGCATAGCGAGGGTCTAACTACAATCTATAACCTGTTCAAGGCACAGAACAATCTTGCTCGTAGTCTCATCAGCCAGCTTGAGGACATGAACAAGTTTACCGGTATGGGGTCTGTGTTCGGTGGCCCATCCCAAGATGATCTTACTAAGGCAGGTCAGTACCTAGCCCAAGCGCGTATGTATATGCTGCAGTCTACTAAAGACAGTGACATAACAGGATATGGTAGCTTGTTTGTCCTTAATGGTTCCGGGTATCCGACGCTCAACAAGGCTGTTGCTGATCAGGTAATGGCTGATGGGTTGGTGACTGCCGACCAGTTTAGAAAAGGTTTTGAGATCAAGAACGCACTCGGTGAACTTCAGGAAAAAGTTCAAGAGAATATAGACGAGAGCAGTAAGGCTTGGAAAATCTACCTTGAGCAGAGGGCAGTGGTTAACAAAGCCGCTCTCGACAAACTTGAGCAAACATATCTTAGCGCACAGTACCAACAGACGGAGCTTGTCAGCGACGTAGTGAAGGCTCTTTTACCGGAGGATACCTCAGCTACTCAGGCTGAAGTCTCTGCACTTAAAGCCATCATAAAGCAGTACAGGTCTATTCTGGAGTCCGATATCGTATCATCTATCGGTACAGACAAGGTAGAACCTAGTGAAGCAAGTACGGCACTGGCTAAGGATTTCCTGTATGAGGTAACCCGTGCCTTCTACAAAACCGATAAGATGAAAGATTGGTTGTCTCCGCAGGCTGGTAGTACAGAGAAGGCTGCAACCATCTTCGCTGTTCCTGAGTACGACAAGGTACGTGCTGCTCTAACCACTCTACAGCGTATGAATATTTCGGGTGACAAGGCGCTTGGCGATATTCAACAACATATTGCTAACAGCGTCTTCTCGGAAGTCGATGCACGTAACGCTGAGATAGATGCCAAGACAACAATCAGAACGTCGTATGCTCCGCTTATCCATAGGGGGAAGTATGAGGTTCGCCTTGTGGCATACGATAAAAGTGGTAACCCTGTACAACTTGCTGAGGCATTCAAGGATGTCATGCCAACTCCACGGGCTGACTCTATTGATGAAGTTGACGGGATTATAGACGGTTTCAAAAACAAAGAGACTGGGCAGAAAGAAAACGGACTTGCTGCTATATGGGAAGGCAAGGACTTTGATGTCGTTAACTCTGACGGTAAAACTGTTTCGGTCAGGTTTAGGGTAGAGTCTGGTAAGGCTGCTGTGAATCGGTCCGTTGGTGAGTCAGGAGATTTCAGCAACTTTGTGAACTACTTGGCTAGAAACAACGTCAGCATAACCCCTCAGGAACGTGAGCGCCTTGTTGTTTCTATGACCAAGCAGGGTGATTCACGTCGTTCTCGGTTACGGTTCAGCGGTAACCCCGGTTTTAACGCTGATGTTGTTGGCTCCATTGCAGACCACATAGAAACAAGTTCACACGTATCGGCAAAGATCAGATACAGAAGGCAGACAGATGCTGTCATGCTTAATAAATCTGCGTGGCAAGGTGAGCCAAGCAAGTTGAAAGCCCTAAGACTCGCAGTCGATGCAGAGAAAGACCCATCTCGGAAGGCACAGGCAGTACGCGAGTACAATGATTACGCATATAAATATGTTTACTCGGCTCCTAAGCGTAGGCCAGCAGTAGATATGCTCAAGGAAGATGGTTCGGTAGCCAAGACAGTAGCTACAAAAGGTGAGGGCAATAGCTACTTTAACGAAGCCAGTGCGCTCATTGAATGGCATGGTCAACAGCTTGATACGGCGAATGCTGTCGAGGACGCTCTAAGTGGACCTGTCGTATCGCGCATCAAAACAGCAGTTGTTACCATGCAACTAGGCGGTTCGGTTGCCACAGCAATGGTCAACTTGTTGTCCCTTGGTACGCATAGCTTGAACTATCTGGCTACCTACAATCCGGCTCGTTCATACGGACTTGGCTATGGGTATTCGAAAGCGTTCAAAGCCTTGTCCATCGCAGGTAAGGATGTTGGTAATTATAAACTGGCTGACTCTGACTACCTGACCAAGCTAGTTGAGAAGCCTTGGACAGCGGGTGAACGCCGCAACGGTATGACTGAGGATGAGGCCAAGTATCTTCTGAGTGAAACACTTACCGGTTCTCTACAGCCATCGGAAGCCAATACTCTTCTCGGAACAAAGCGCGGCGGCATCCGCAGCGGTAACGTACAGGCTGGAATACGCGGCTACATGTTTATGTTTTCGTACACAGAAGCCTACAATCGTAGAGTCACTGCGCTTGCTACCTATCGGCTTGAGAAGGAACGCGCACTGGCTGAAGGTCTTACTGAGTCGGAAGCACAGGCAAGATCACGGGTTGTTACAAGCCGCACCATTGACATGACACAGGGCCAGTACGCCATGTACAACCGCCCAAGAATTGCTTACGATGGGATCGGCAGCCTGTTGTTTATGTACAAGCAGTTTGTTGTGCTGACTTTGGGCATGATGAGAAATCTGTCACCGAGTGGTCAAGCGGCAATGATCGGGACAATCCTTCTATTGAGCGGACTGAAGGGTGTTCCATTCGCAGATGACTTGCTCGACCTTGCTGACTTCCTGATGCAGTCACTCAACATCAAAAAGAAGTCTGCTGAAGGTGAAGTCATGCTGTTCCTGAACTCCATTGTACCGGGACTCACACCGTATATCATGCGTGGACTTGTTGACGAGATGACCGGTGCTACAGTATCGTCCCGCTCAGGGTTTGGTGATATCATTCCGCTGACGGGGGCGCTCAACTATGGTTCTGACCCTATTAGAGAAATCGCAAACTTTGCCGGACCTATCGTTGGCGGTATAACAAGTATAGCAACCAACGCAAAAGATATTGTATCTTATGCCGCTGAAGTCGTTGGGCTAAAGCCTGATACCACAACGATAAACGATATTATGCGGAAGTCTCCGTTTGCTGGGGTTCGTGCGCTTAGTGACACGCTTGTGTACTACCAAGATGGCAAGGTCACTACGTCTGATGGCAAGGTCGCGCTCCAAACTGTCGGCCCTATGGTTCTAGGTTTTCGTCTACTTGGCTTCATGCCAGCAGATACAACAAAGACTAATGATGTCATTCGCATATCCAAGGGCGGCGGTGCGTATGTAGCCGCAGTCAAAAAAGAATTTGTGGATGCCTACCGTAGGGCTGCTGTCTCTAACAACAGGGCTGATATGACCAGAATCAAACAGCAGGTTAAGCAGCATAATATCGACGCAAAAGGCACAGGCTTTGAGATAAAAGACTTTGATCTGGCTATCAAGAAAGCAGCTAAAGAGGCGATGAGTTCATCGTCTGTCAGATATCTACGCACTGCTCCAAAGGGTTTGAAGCAAGACGTTATCGATTACCTGAATATATACGGGCTTGATGTGAAGGATGGTGCAGTGCAGTAATCACTGCACCACCGACAACTTGCCTAGTGTAAGATCATCCATTGTGCCATCGGCTGCATCTAGGATGCCGCTCAACCGTGGATGATTCAGGTTGATACCGATTACGTATGACTGCCCTAACTTTGTTGGTGTGTCTTTGCCAAGGTTCATCTTCTCTGACTTCGGCGTAGCCACTACGTTCTCCAGAACAAGTTCAGACAAGAATGACTTCCAGTCAACGCCCTTGGCTGACATCCATTTCCTGAAGTGGATGCGGTCAATCATCATGGTTCCACGATCAAACGTACTTGTTGCGGCTGACCTGTACACATCAAAGCGGACACGGATATCTGCTCTTGGTACACGGGCATAATCTAGTGCAGGTTTCTGACCAACAGTGTGCATGATAGTCACAGCAGCATCAGCAGTATCGTTCATGTACTCAGCCAGCGTATCGAACGCATCCATCTTGTTATCGACAGCGGCCTTACGGATAGCACCAATTTGTTGTAGCACGTACTCGGTTGCCCTTTTCGGGTCGTAGGCTATCAGTCCGCACTCAGCAGCAATCTTGTTTCCGACACTCGCTAGGATGATGCACTGCTCCCAATACCGCTCTTCACCTGAGAACCTTGCTCCATACTCCTTGTGGAATGATGACGTGGCTTCAGCAATCATAGCCTTGATACCGACCTCACCAATCTCAAGGTACTTCCTGATCAGTACAGGGCCAACAGTCCCATAGTTCGACATGAGAAACTGGTATATCTTCCGGCCTACCGTGCTGTCCTTGGTGAACAGCTTATGTGGGTACACAGTTATTTCTAGGAGTCGGGCCATCTGGGCATCGGTATCCAGTCCAGATGATATCAGTTTAGATTGCATAGACTTATTTGTGGATACAACAACGGGCAAGCACCATGATTTAGTTGAGCGTTCCTCGGCATTGCGATTGAGTCGGGCCTTCTCTTGTCCCTGAGATACCAGATAGAGGAAGTCACCGACCTCTTTGTCAGCCATCATAGTTACTTCGTCGATAGTGAACGGCATGTTGGAGTAGAGGCCCATCCTAGAGAACAGGGTATTCTGTGTGAACTTAGCTGCAAAATGCAAACGATCTGGATTACCATAGACAGACTGCATCCAGTACTGGGCAAGGGTTTTACCACCACCCGTGGAACCATATAGCGATACGACCATACCCTTCAGACCAGTGAACGCATACAGCGGAGAAGAGAACGCAATGCCAAGTGCAAACATATGTATAGGCATGTCCGCTTTATCTAGTATGGCGGTGAAGTCTCTCCACTCTTCGACAGTTCCCCTGCTACCATACAGTTCGTCAGTAACTCTGTTAGAGGTTTGTGATAGGGTTATGTCTTCAGCGGACACTGTGCCGTCTGGATTCCGGCGGTACATCACATCACCTAAAATAAACTCTGAGAAGTTTTCTTTCCAACCCATTGTATTATATAGGTTTGTCATCGTGCGGATGTTCCGCAGTTCATCCATGTATGATCTAAGCATATGTTGGAAGTACCTTGTTTGAGTTTTACTGCTTAAGACAATCCCTTGATCAGCAGTGTGAGAAGCGAACTCACGGTTGTTCTCTTCGTTGAGATGCGCTTGTCTAAGGACAAGTTCTTGCCACCCAATATGCGGACGGTTCCAGTGGTAGCGCACTACTTCATAGCCAAGTGACTCATCTCTACCATAGCTGACTGGATATATGTCGAACTTGCATATATCGATATCCGACTCGTCGAGGGTCATCTTGATACCAGTGGCAGTGCGCTTGAATGGTTTAGGAATCGGTATGATAGATGCGGCTTTGTCTGGTGCAGTCTGGGCAACAGCAACTTCTTGGTACTGCAATCCAAGTCGGGCAGGGCTACCTATCTTGTCCTTGAACTTACATCCCTTGCAGCCCTCTGGTCTAAGTTCGTTAAACTTGTTGCAGGTTGTTGGGCCTGTTGCTGCATTGCGCCAATGGTTAACTTTTCTAATTGTCGAGTTGTAATCGAATGACGGATGGTTCTGACTCCACTCCACAGCGGTAGCTTCTGGGTCTACGCAGAACGCCGCAATCCCCATGAGGCTGTACCATAATGGTTCGGGTACTTCGCTCTGGTTCTTTGTGGCCCAATCAATCTGCTTGCACTTGGATGCAACTACGGCTGGCATAGCAGGGGGATAATCCTGCTTAACAGCGAGGCTACTTAAAAGATTAGACTGAACAGGTTTTGTTAATGTTAGACCAGTAAGAGGGCTATCTATGGCTCCACCATTTATAATCCGTGACTTCATCGCGGATATTTTTAAGCACTCAAAAATATCTTCAGGGTCAATAGCCGGAGCATCGATCTTCAGATCAACAAGCAGCCCACCCTTTGGGTTATGAGTCCCAATGGGGCGCAAGATTCGTGCGCTGTCCGCTGTGACAGCAGGGTCTATATGAAGGCCGCTCTTGATAGCCGTGTCCTTGAGAGCACGAGCAATAGGTAGCCACTCATCTGGAGATAAACTTCTGGTTAGTGTCCAATAAACATGAAGCCCGTTGCCTGAGAAAACTACCATAGGCTTGGGCAGGTTTGTCTCGCCCATAAATTTGAGCAGGGCTTTCAGCCCATCGTGCCAGTGTGGATATGGTTTACCCTCACCGCAATCGATATCAAGGTAGAACGACTTGATAGCATGAACATTGTCCTGCTTCCTAGCGCCCTTGGATTTGAATGATGCCACCGCGTAATACACATTCTCATTGCGGCGTTCTGATCGGTCTATTGCTTGTGCGAGTTCTTCTACGGTCGAGAAGAATCCATGCTTTACGACATCACTTATGACGGCGGTTGCATAAAATCCATCTGACGGCAAGACTCGCTGGAGAAATTCCAACGTATTCATATCTGCCCCTTAGTGGTTTGGGGAGGGGGGATACCCCTCCCCTGTATGTCAGTACTGCTTTATTAACTCATCAAGATACTTCTTACGGTTAGCCTGTTCCATCCCGATAACTTCTGGTGTGGGCCAGTTGTGTTCCGTCATAATAGCTAGGAGCACACGTATCTTACGCCTGACTATATCGTCGTTTGTTTTACGGAGTGGCTGCCCTCTTATCCATGAGTAGTAGGTCATGCGAGAACATCCGAATATCTTCGACATATCAGATGCAGTCAACAACATATGTTTGCGTAGCTGATCGACTTTCAGGAAGTCTATTGGCGTCTTATTAGGCGTCATCTGCGTCCATGTCCTCTCCAACTAGTGCGAGGATTTCACTAGCTAATGTTGAAGCAGCGGTTGTCTGAGCAGGTTTATCCACAACTTTAGGCGCTGCCTTAACTTCAGTGGTAGCAGCACCGAAACCTCTCTTAGGAGCAGCAGCTTCTTCTACCACAGGGGCAGGAGTGGGAGCAGGAGCCTCTACAACTGGAGTAGGTTTCGGTGCGACTAATACAGGCTTAGGGGCAGACTGCGGGATTGCTCTCACTACGTCTGCCTTTTCACCTGTAATCTCAATGACTTCCCGTGAGCCAAACAGTTTATCTACAGCTTCTTGTGTTTCACCATCGTTGAACCCACCGAAACTGAAGACAAGTTTCGGGAACGAGGCATCAGTATCAAAAGAAATCTTCGTCTGGATAAGTTCCGGTGCGATGCCACGAATAGCAAGTTCTTTCTGGTATGCGTTCAGTCCCTTCAATGCAGCAGGAGTAACCTGCAACAAGTATACAGGACCGGTCGGGTCATCAGCAGCCACAACAGCGAGACGCTTCTGATCAGCACAAGCCTTGATCTGCTTACCCTCTTGACTAGTCTTGG
>Ga0315904_10001279_pt1 | contig 39608 bp, 39 predicted proteins | sample LakEriMetagenome_6_FD_203529 | JGI IMG/M metagenome (GOLD analysis project Ga0315904, IMG submission 203529) | Freshwater fungal communities from buoy surface, Lake Erie, Ohio, United States - Buoy 12 MA120 | ecosystem: Environmental > Aquatic > Freshwater > Lake | place: USA: Lake Erie, Ohio... | reverse complement strand
ACCACCCCCCGCGGCTGTGTTGTAGTCAGAATACCCCTACCAGATTCGCGCGTATTTTTCGAGTTTGTCACATTTCTGCCATAAAGTGCGGGCCTTCCACCCGCCGGGGTACTGCGCGCGTACCTCTTTCCCGGCTGCGATCCTTCTGCGCTCGGGCCGGGACCCCCGGAGACAACCTGCCGCCTCGCAAGGGCAAAACGGCCAACTGCCTCAACACTTCATAACATACTCCCCACCCACCGCAATGTCAACCATTTCTCGATCTGCCCCCTCTTCTTTCTCGCGCCGATAAATTACAGGCACATTCGCCCACCCCTCCGCCGTCTTTACCTGGAGCTTGTAGTCCGTATAAACCCGCTCATCCTGCTCATCAAGCCGATAGAACTGAATCACCCTAAGCGGAATCGTCATCGCTACCTCCTATAGCCGAACTAACTATACCCAGTTCCCCGCGCCCCGTCCAGCAATAACTCATTCCGCATTCGTAACGTCCCTAACCCCTTGCGCCCCCTTCCAACCCCTGCTACACACCCCATTCCTCAAAACTACCCCCAATCCACCCATCATCCCGCTCAGTAAGAAAACACCCCAAAACCCCCTCCACACGCAATAATCTTACCGAGGGGGAAGGCCGCAGAACGTGTTAGTAAAACGCCATTCCATTAACACGACGTCGGCAACATGTTAGCGGGGGTGAGCGTGCCAAACCGATTCTCACCAGACTCTCACCTAGAAAAGCCTTATATATCAAGGGCGTAAGCCCAAAGTGAGGGTGGTGAGCGTGGTGAGCACCTACTTCTTATAAGGAAGAAAGAATAATAATATAAGAAAATTGTTGGAAAACAATTCTCACTTCCTCACCGCGACCAAGAAATCCAATGATATCAATGACTTAGCTGGCGCCGGGGGGTGATAAAGCCATTTCCCACCTCACCTACTCTCACTGCCAAACTACGCTACAGGATTTCGGGTGTTCTTCTGGAAGGTAGACTACATATTATGATAAGTCTAGCTAGAATACAACTGTGGTATTTTTGCCACACCCTCTGCTCCCGACGGGTCCCGCGCGTAGCGCCCTTGATTATCAAGTTGTAGCGCGCTATACAAGTGGTGTTGCGGCAGCGAGCGGAAGCGGGCTAACCACCCACCCTAGTTGCCGGGGAGGTCACGATCCTGCTTTACCGCTGTGGTGGCGGTGGACTGAGGTCAGGAGGGCGCTTAAGGCGCTCTTAAACGTGGGCAAAGGCCGCAACATGTTTGATCTGGATACGGACTGCATAGCGGACGTCGTTCATTGGTAATGCCAGACAACATTCGGCCCAAGGACGTGAGGGCCAGCTTCCTTGACAACCCCCTTCTGACATCCTATGTTCCTTCTCCGCTCGTAAGACCCCGTGGATTGGGGCGGATAACGGGGGATAAGGATTGGCTGCGTCGGTCGGCGGCCCCCACTTATATAAGGAGAAGGCAGTGGAAGTAACCTACCTAGACCATATGGGCAGTGACCTGTCGGTCGTCAATGCGGCCCGCGTTTCGTTCGGCAAGCAGGTGCAAGAGTTCCGGCCTGAGAAGGACGGTCGCCTACTCCGCTTCCTCGCCAAGCACAAGCACGAACTGCCGTTCGCCCACCCCCACGTTAGCTTCCACTTCAAGGCACCCATCTTCGTGGCCCGGCAGCTTGCCAAGCACCAAGTGGGCTTCGTGTGGTCGGAGATCAGCCGCCGCTATGTCAAGGACACCCCCGAACTCTACTGGCCCCAGCAGTGGCGCAAGGGCTCCGAAGACATCAAGCAGGGCAGTACGGACGAGTCTTGGAATGACAAGTTTGGCGTAACTGAGCGGATCGACGTAGCTGCCCGGTCGCTGGTGTGGGACTACAAGCGCATGGTGGCGGAAGGCTGCTGCGCGGAGCAGGCCCGCATGATCCTACCTCAAAATATGTACACTGAGTGGCACTGGACGGGTAGCCTGCTGGGTTGGGCTCGTGTATGGGGTCTGCGCGTCAAGCCCGACGCCCAGCGCGAGACGCGCGAAATCGTGGAGAAGATCGGCTCCAAGATGGCAGATCTGTTTCCGTTCTCATGGGAGGCTTTGACCAATGTCAAGTGATGTCGCGGAACTGATGGGCAAGCTGTTCAAGCGCGGCTTCAATCCAGATGGGATTGTCTATATTTTGAGACTGCTGGCAGCGGAGCATGAAAAAGGAACTGATCGGCGGCGTGATCTAGAGCTTGCAGCCGAAAGCCTTCTGGAGTAGGGAAGGGGCGACCGGCGCCGCCTAGACTTTTAGCGCCGGGTTTGGTATAGTGGTAGTTCACCCCAAGAGGAGCTATTGATGCGTAATTATGAAGATGCGCCGACCCCGTCCGCGCGTGCGGCCACTATTATTCGCCGCACCTATGCCCGTCCGACCGAGGGCGGCTTCGAGTCGTGGGACGATATTGTTGGGCGCGTCGTCAGCCATCAGCGTTGGCTGTGGCAGCGGGCTCTGGGCGACAAGCCCCTTTCCACCATGCAGGAAGAGGAACTGGAGGAACTGCGTGAAGTCCTGCTGAAGCGGGAAGGCTCTGTCTCCGGGCGCACCCTGTGGCTGGGCGGCACTGCCGTTGCCAAGAAGCGCGAAGCCTCCATGTTCAACTGCGCTTTCACCAAGGTCGAGACGGTCCACGACGTCGTTGATGCGTTCTGGCTGCTGCTTCAGGGTTGTGGCGTCGGCTTCGAACCTGTGGTCGGTACGCTGAACGGCTTTACGCAGCCGATGGAAATCGAACTGATTCGTAGCCAACGGGCCAAGCTGGAGCAGAAGAAGGGCCGCGAAACCAATGTCGAGACGTTCACGCAGGAAAGCGGGAAGACGGTTTGGACTATTAGTATTGGTGACAGCGCAGAAGCCTGGGCCAAGTCGGTGGGTAAGGTGCTGGCTGGCAAGCGGAAGGCTGATGTGCTTCGACTTGACTTCGGGCAGATTCGTCCAGCCGGGGAGCGTCTTGCTGGGTACGGCTGGATTTCGAGCGGCGACGAGACTTTTGCTCCCGCGCTTGAGAGGATCGCGCAACTTCTTAACGCGCGTGCCGGTCAGCTTCTTACCCGCATCGACATCCTCGATCTTCTTAACCACCTCGGCACCACCCTCTCCTCACGACGTTCGGCGGAGATTGCACTGGTTCCGTTTGGCGACCCGGAATGGGTGGAGTTCGCCAAGGCGAAGAAGGACTTCTGGGTCCATAACAACTTCCATCGCCAGCAGAGCAACAACTCGGTGATGTTCAAGTCGCATCCCACGCATGCGGACATCACTCAGCTTTTTGATCTGATGCAGGAAGCAGGCGGCTCTGAGCCTGGCTTCATCAACATGGTGGAAGGCAAGCGTCGCGCCCCGTGGATTTCGGGCGTGAATCCGTGCGCCGAAATCTTGCTGCCGAACAAGGGCTTCTGTAACCTTGTGGAAATCAATCTGAGCCGCTTCAACGACGAGAATCTGCATCGCCTGTTCAGGACTGCGGAACTGCTGGCCCGCGCCAACTACCGCCAGACCTGCGTCAATCTGGTGGACGGCGTGCTTCAGCGGGCGTGGCACGAGAACAACGAGTTCCTGCGTCTGTGCGGCGTGGGTGTGACGGGTGTGGCCGAGTGGAAGTACGGCGACAATCCGCTGTCGTGGGCGGCCCTGAAGTCGGTTGTCAAGGATGCCGCGCATGGTATGGCCGACGAACTTGGCCTGCCGCGTCCCAAGGCAGTCACCACGGTCAAGCCGTCGGGCACTCTGAGCAAGATTATGGACACTACCGAAGGTGTGCATAAGCCGCTGGGCAAGTACATCTTCAACAATGTGCGGTTCAGCAAGCATGATCCCTACGTTGAGAAGCTGATTGCCGCGAACTACCGCGTCTTTCAGGACCCGTCCAGCCCGGATGCGGTGCTGGTGACGTTCCCAGTGGCCTACGAGAACGTCCAGTTCGACGTTGTCGACGGTAAGCATGTCAATCTGGAGCCCGCTCAGGCCCAGCTTGACCGCTACAAAATGCTCATGGACTACTATGTGGACCACAATTGCTCTGTCACGATCAGCTACAGCCCGGAAGAAGCGCCGGAAATCGTCGATTGGCTTGCTGATAACTGGAATAACTACGTCGGCGTCAGCTTTCTGTACCGGACTGACCCCACCAAGACCGCCAAGGACCTCGGCTACCTGTATTTGCCGCAGGAAGTCGTGGATGAGGCGGCCTATACGGCCTACGCAAGCACGCTGAAGCCGCTGGATGGGGGGTGCATGACCTGTCAGCAGGCTCAAACTGATGAGCAGGAGTTCGAAATTGACACCGGAAGCGAATGTGCGACCGGCGCCTGCCCTATCCGATAAGGTAAGGAGCCCGTGCCGTGGAGAATGTAGTGTTTTTGCTACCCCTGCTGGTTACTTTTGCTCTGGTTGCGGGCGTAGTCTTGAAGAAATTGCTGGCTGGCGATCCTACTCTGAGGAAGAAAAGTCAGATGTACTCAGAGCCGTAGCGCAACGTAGACTGAGTGCTTGATTTATGGGGGCTGGTAGGGTAGTATTCCTATCAGCCCTTCTTTTTAGGACCCTGACATGCAGTTTACGGTCGAATACGACGATGGCGTGTGGATTTTCACGGTAACTTCGGACGATGACGAGCCAGACTACCTTGAAGAGTTCGAAATCACCAACCCTGCTGATGCAAAAGCTGCTGCTAAGGATCTAATCGAGGAGATTATGGAGGCTGCCGAGGCTGAGGACGAGGAAGATGAGGATGCCGACCCTCTCGAAGGGTTCCTAGACGAACTTGAGGAGTAGGGCGTGCCGTGTCCAGCGACCGCGACGAGGCTGTCCAGAACTTCCTAGAGTCTACGGACATTGACCGCAAAGTCTTGGAGGCAGTCGCAAAGGTGCTGTCCAGATCCCCGCGCGCTGTCTTGATTGCGTGGGAAACTGACGAGTCCTTCGGCATTACGGCGATACCCTTCTCAACAAGCCTTATCAAGGGCATGGTCGACACAGCATTTGACGCTGTATTCGGGGATCAAGACGAGGAACATGGCGAAGACCCTAACTGAGGGGCTGCTAGAGGGCTGGCATATCTTGACTGTACTGTCAATGTATGTTATACTTTTCCGCTAAAGAGGAGTAGCTCTCTTGCCGACATTTAAGATTTCGCAGCTTACGACGGCGGTCGCCGTCTCGGCTACAAATCAGTTCGAAATCAATCAGAACGCTGCCTCCCGCAGCCTTGAGGTGTCCGTGCTGTCCTCGTATGTGCGCGGACTGGACACCTTGGTTCCGGTGAATGTGTCGGTCAGTTCGGCAACAGCAGCAGTCAGCATTACGCAGACGGGCACTGGCCCCGGCATGAACGTGCTGGGCGGCGTTCGGTTTCGTGGCGCAACCGCAGGCTTCGTTGGTCTTGTAGCGCCCGCCAGTGTCAGTTCCGTGACCTACACCCTCCCTGCCGCAGACGGCACCAACGGGCAGGTCCTCACCACTAACGGCACCAATATCCTCTCCTTCACATCCGTCGCAGGCGGCGGCGGCCTCACCAACTTCACTGACAGTGCTACCTCTGCCACGCCGAATGCGACAGTTCCGGTCAATTCGCTGGCGGCTTCTGGTGGGGCGACTAACATCGACGTAGCCATTGTCCCCAAGGGTACGGGTGCCTTTACCCTTCAGGTCGCAGATAATACGACTACAGGAGGCAACAAGCGCGGGACCAACTCCGTTGATCTCCAAACCCTTCGCACCAATGCTAATCAAGTTGCATCGGGGGCTAGAGCCGTTGCGATTGGCACCAGTAATCGTGCGGACGGCAGTAGAGCAGTAGCTATTGGAGAGGCAAACATTGCGGACGGCTTGTACGCCTTTGCAATAGGTTCCAGCAATACAGCTTCCGCCAGCGCCCAAGCATTTGGATCTAGCAATACCGCCAGCAGTACTGGCTCCACCGCAATAGGAAATAGTTTAACCGTAAGCGGCCAGTATGCGTTCGGGGCTGGTTTTTTGAATACGGTGTCGGGTAATTTCTCGTCGGCGCTAGGTGGGTCCCGCGCAACAACGAATAGCATTCTAGGGCTGCTTGCTTACGGCTTTAACGGCACAAGCACGGGCCAAAACCAGATGTCTTACTTCGGTGCCCGGCCTATCACGACGGACGGTGCCGCACGCCGCGCCACAGCAGACGACGCCGCCGCCTCAGCGACTAACCAGCTAACCCTCCGCAACAGTTCTGCCTTCACGTTTGAAGGTAAGGTGATCGCCCGCGACACCTCGACAGGCGACATCAAGTCTTGGATTTTCACGGGCGCTATAAAGCGGGGAGCTAACGCGGCGGCCACTGCGCTTGTAGGTACGCCAACCGTGACAGTCGTGGCGGAAGACACCGCCGCATCAACGTGGGCTGTCGCGTTGGCCGCCGATACAACGAACGGGGCTTTGGCCGTGAATGTGACCGGGCAGGCGACTAAGACGATCCGCTGGACGGTTGTGATTCACAGCGCGGAGGTCAACTAATGTGGGTTTTGAAGTTCGCTACCCAAGAGCAAGCTGAAGCTAGGTCATTCCAAGAGGCTGCTGCGCGATTGGGCGCTCTCCACACCACCGAACTCTGGTGGGGCTGGATTGAGCGTGACGGTCAGTTTTGGCTTCTTTGTGACGAGGGAACTCCAAACGCTGAACAGGTCGCCTAATAAAGAAACTTAACGGCGGGGGCAATCTGCGTGGCAACGGCATCTAAGATTTCGCAGCTTACGACTGCTGGCCCCCTCACCGGGGCTGAGTTGGTGCCTGTTGTCCAGAGCGGGGGCACCCTCCAGACCACTGTATCCGCGCTCAAGGTCTTCAGCCTGGGCAATGTGGTAGCCGAGGTGTCCAGCCTCGATGCGCGTGTGGCAGCCGTCTCGGCCCTCGCCACCCAGAATGCCACTGCGATTGCGTCCGTCCAAACCGACCTAGCCGACCTGACGACTCGCGTCGCCAATGTCTCGGCTTCGGTGTCGGTGCTTAACACTCAGATGACGCAGGTTCAAGCGTCCATCTCCGCGATCAATTCGCTACTCGCTGCCATCGACGTATCCGCCATCAACACGCTGCTGCCCGCTGTCTCGGCTCTCGAAATCCGGGTCAGTGCCGTGTCGGCTGCCGTCTCTGTCAACACCGCTGATATCGCCAGCCTAAACATCACGGTCGCCAATGTCTCCGCGCGCACCTCTGTCAACGCGGCGGCCATTACCTCCGTCAACAATGTGGTGTCCGCGCAGGGCATCCGTCTTGACGCTGTCTCCGCTGCCACAGTCTCTCTAGCCTTCTCCGTCTCCATTGTCGAGACTCGCGTCAGTGCCGTCTCGGCGGTTGCCGCCGCAAACACGCTGGCGATCACTTCAGTCAATGCGGTCGTCTCGGCGCTTGACGTAAGAGTCGCGAGTGTTTCGGCTCAAACGTCCGTCAATGCTGCGGCAATTACCTCGATCAACGCCTATGTGTCTGTAATCGCAGTCACGGTTGCTAATCTATATGTGCGCGTCGACAACACTCAAGCTTCCGTGTCCGCGCTCCAGACTCAAGTTGCCAACGTCTCGACATCTGTGTCTGCCCTCAATGTTCAGATGGCAGCAGTACAGGCTTCCGTCTCCGCCATCAACTCGGTGCTGGCAGCCATTGATGCCTCTGCGCTGGCGTCCCTTGAGCCCCGCGTGTCGGCGCTTGAGATTCGCGTTACCAATGTGTCAGCTTCCGTGTCGGTTCTTAATGTGCAGATGCTGGCAGTCCAAACCTCCATCTCCACCATCAACTCTGTACTCAACAACATCGACGCTTCCGCCCTAGCCTCCTTGGAGCCTCGTGTCTCGGCGCTGGAGATTCGCGTTGGTGTTGTTTCCGCCGCAACCTCTGTCAATGCCGCCGCTATCACCTCCCTTAACGCGGTCGTGTCGACTAAAGCCAATCGCAACGGCGACCACCTTACCAACGTCCAATACATCGACTTCAACACCACCACCAGTTACGCGCCCCTGCCGGGTCGCCTGACATGGGACATTGAGTCAGGCACTCTTGATCTGGGCCTGACCGGCACCGTCAACCTGCTCATAGGCCAGCGCACCGTCGCCCAAGTCTACAACAACAGTGGCGTTACCCTGCCCAAGGGCAAGGCTGTCCGCGTCACGGGCTCTCAAGGCCAGCGCCTCACGGGCGCCCTTGCCCAGGCCGACAGCGATGCCGACAGCCTCACCATCTTCGGCATTATGCTGGAGACGGTTTCCGTCAACAATTCCGGCTATGTCGCCACCGACGGCCTCGTCAGAAACGTCAACACCCTCGGCTTCACTGACGGCGCTGTTGTGTTCCTTTCTCCGGTATCGGCTGGCGAACTGACGCCCATTAAGCCTGTGGCCCCGCAGCATCTGGTGCAGATGGGTTACATCGTCAAGGGCGGCTCTGGCGGCGCGGGCGAAATCTACGTCAAGGTGCAGAACGGTTACGAGTTGGGCGAACTGCACGACGTCAAAGTTTCTGCTAGCACTTCCCTCGCTGACGGTGAAGTTCTCGCCTACAATGTCAGTGCCCAAGTCTGGACCAACTCCCCTGCCCTCATTAACGCGCAGGCATCCATCTCAGCCCTGAACATTCAAGTCGCTGCCGTCTCCGCCCTTGTCTCTTCCAACACCGCCGCCATCACCTCTATTAACAATGCGGTCAGTGCTGCCCTGACCAGCCTGAATGCCAGCAACCTGACTACCGGCCTTGTGCCCACTGCCCGTCTCGCAAGCGGCACCGCCAATTCCACCACCTTCCTTCGGGGCGACCAGACCTGGGCCGTTCCTACCAGTGGCGGGGGCGGCGGCGGCGGGGCAGGCGAAACTTTCAACGCATTTCTACTGATGGGAGGCTGACATGGCTACCGCTTACAAAGTTCTGGGCCAGAGCGCCCCCGCTGCTACAACTCTGACAACTCTTTATACGGTGCCCGCTGCCACACAAGCCGTGGCCTCTACGCTGGTGGTCGGTAACAGGGGTGTCTCGGCCACCTACCGGATCGCCATTCGCCCTGGCGGCGCGTCCATCGCGAACCAGCATTACATCGTCTTCGACGCTGCCGTGAACCAGTATGACAGCGCGTTCTTCACGCTGGGTATCTCGCTGGCGGCTGGCGATGTGGTGTCGGTCCAAGCGTCCACCGCCGATGTCAGCTTTTCGCTCTTTGGAGCGGAGATCACCTAATGAGCGTCCGTAACATCGCGGACTCGGGGGTAGTCAATATTCCGTTTGGTGGGTCGCCGCAGCCGTGGGTACGTAATCCGTCGTGGGTCGCGATGCCCAGCGTCACGAACACCGAGCAGAAGTTTGTAGCACTGTTTGCGGTGTACCCAAGCGGCAATCTGGTCGCGTTCACCGCTGCCGGTAACTACACGGTAGACTGGGGCGACGGCACCACACAAAACTTTACAAGTGGCACGACGGCAGAACGTGAAATTAATTATACGGCTGCCGCGTTGGCCAACACCGATGCGCCGGTTACGCTGACGGATGCGGGCGATTTGGTCGGGCGCACGGCCCACGGCTACACCAACGGCATGGCGGTGCAGTTCTACAACATCGTCACCACCACCGGCCTCACGGCAGGGCAGACCTATTTCGTCATCAATGCGACAGCAAATAACTTCCAAGTGTCGTTGACGGCGGGCGGATCTGCTGTGGCGTTGACGGGCAATGGCTCCGCGACGCTTTTGCAATTCAGGCAAACGCTCATCACCGTGACGCCGCAGGCCGGTCAGAACCTGACGAGCCTTAACCTCCAAGTGCGCCACAGCGCAGCGGGCACTACGACCTACACAGTGAACTACCTCGATGCGGTGCTGTCGGCACCCAACATGACCGCGCTATTTATTGGCAGCGCAAGCGCCACTGCCAGCACGATCAATGTACGCCCGGTTATGATGGAGCGGTGCCTCATTCTCAGCATGGGAAGCGTGGGGACAGGGCTTGGCTTTCTTTTTAACGAGTGCCGCAGCCTGCGTGTCGCGCAGCTACAAGGCCTTAATGGGGCTACCGATCTAAATTCTATGTTCAACCTCTGTTCATCACTCACATCTCTCTCATTAATGGACACTTCGGCTGTTACCAGCACAGCCTCTATGTTTAGCTCCTGCTCATCTCTTCCATCTGTCCCGCTGTTTAACACCGTAGCAGTGACAAACATGACTAGCATGTTCAGTGGCTGTCGCGATCTCGTCTCTGTACCGCTACTTAACACCGCTGCGGTAACGAATATGCAGAGTATGTTTTTCGGCTGCTCTGCTCTCATCACCGTACCACTATTCAACACCGCAGCAGTGACGAATATGACTAGCATGTTTCAGGGCTGCACTGCCCTCACTTCTGTGCCAAGGCTTAACACTGCTGTTGCAACAAATATGACCAGCATGTTCAGCGGGTGCACTGCCCTCATCACCGTACCGCCGTTCAACACCGCATTAGTGACAAACATGACGCAGATGTTCAATGGTTGTTCTGCCTTAACCGCCGTGCCGCTGTTCAACACCGCAGCAGTAACAAACATGTTTTTAATGTTTGCCAACTGTCAAGCTCTTACCTCAGTACCGCCGTTCAACACTGCTGCGGTGACAAACATGCAGCAAATGTTCCAAGGCTGCATTAATATAACTAGTGTGCCTTTATTTAACACCGCCGCTGTCAGTAACGCAAGCAGCATGTTCACCGGTTGTGTGTCGCTTGTATCGGTCCCTCTTTTCAACTGGGCGTCAGGGTTGGGCGTCAACCTTTCAAGCATGTTTAATGGGTGTTCCGCGCTTAAAATTGTACCTGCCTTCAGCACAAGCGTCGTCAACAATATGTCCGGCATGTTTAACAATTGTTCGTCTTTGACAACCATACCGGCATTCACTGGCAGCGGATCGTCAAGCTCTGCGTTCTACACTAACATATTTCAAAATTGCTTTGCGCTTGCCCGCTCTGAGGTCACTAACTTTAGGTTCAGCCATAGCTACGCCAATTGCAAACTTAGCGCCGCTGAACTAGACGCGATCTACACACGCCTGCCGACTGTCACCGGCCAGACCATTACGGTCACGGGCAACTATGGAACGGCGGGTGATAACCCGGCAATTGCAACCGCCAAGGGCTGGACTGTAACAGGATGAGCGATATGCCCGATACCAGCGGCTTTTACCGAGTAGACCCGAACGGCGACTTTCAATACGCGCCCAACTTCGTTTTCGCGCCCGGCTATGCGTTGAGGCGGGAGGACCGGGAGTTCTACGACTATCCGACTGACGGCGGGTGGGCGTGGTTCGATACCGAGGCCGCCGCGCGCGAGCATTTCGGAATACCGGTTACGCCCGACGAAGAGGGGTGAGGAAGGTGAGAATCTATGTTGCATCCCTTCCTCACCCGGTATAGGATGGGCTCCTAGCCAAGGAGCAACCATGAGCGACAAGATCAACCGCGTCCAACTCCTCAATGACGCGAAGCTCCACCTCACGCCGTGGACTACTGAAGACGGGCGTCTCTTCCTCGACTACACCGAAGCTGGCGTCCGTCGTACCCTGTCTGTCACGCCTGCCGGTCACTGCGACTTCCGTGGTTGGTTCTCGGCATTCTGCGTGGACACGGCGGGCCACCTGCCCAACGGCGACCTGTTCGCTGCGGCCCAGACCTACTTCTCGCATTGGGTCCGTTCGAAGGGCCAGAAGGTCAAGGACTACATTCGCGTCGGTGGCAAGCTGGGCGACCTCTATCTGGACATTGGCAACGATGCTAACGATGCGTGGCACATCAGCGCCAACGGCATAACTCGCGTGCCAGGCGGTCCCACCCACATCCGTATGCTTCGTGGCGCGGGCATGCTGCCCCTCGTCGACCCTGACCTCTCCGTTCCCGCCTCCGAGTTTCCGACCCTCCTGAAGCAGTTCGTGGCCGCCGACGATGACACCCTCATGCTGCTCGTGGCGTGGCTTCTCGGCTGCCTGCGTCCGGAAGGCCCCTATCCTGTCCTCACCATTTCCGGCGAGCAGGGCTCTGGCAAGTCCACCATCCTGCGTCTGATGCGCCGCATCATTGATCCCCACGCCCTCGACATGCGGACCCCGCCCGAAGACCAGCGCGATCTGCAAGCCATGGTCCGCAACTCGTTCGTCCTCGCCTATGACAACGTTTCGCACATCTCCAACAAGATGTCCGATGCTCTCTGTGTCATTAGCACCGGCACCGGGGCGCAGGGCGGTCGTGCCCTCTACACCAATGCGGAAGAGTCCGCAGTCCGCGTCTGCCGTCCCGTGGCCATGAACGGTATCCCTGACGTCGTCGAGCGTGGCGACCTTGTTGACCGCTCTATCCACGTTCATCTGCCTCGCATTGACCCGCGCCACCGTCGCGATGACAGCGAGTTCTGGGACATGTTCCACGCCAACCATGCCAAGTTGCTGGGCTCCCTTATGAATGCCGCATTGATTGCTACGCAGAACTATGGTAATGTAGTGCTAGCTGAAAAGCCGCGCATGTCTGCCTTTGCCGTGTGGGCCGTCGCCGCCGAGAAGTCTTTCGGGTGGCCCGAAGGTCGTCTCATGGAAGTCTACAAGCGCAACCGTTCAGCCGCCGAGAGCCACATGCTCGAATTTCATGGGATGGCCTCTGCTATGTTGCGAATGATGGAAAAGCAAAAGGAGTTCTCCGGAACCTACTCGGACCTTATCGGTCAACTGGAGATGAACATCGGTCCCCGCGAGAAGCTGCCCCAGACCTCGCATAGCTTTGCCGCCGAACTGCGCCGTATCCGGCCTGCTCTGGAACGGCAGGGCCTCCGCTTCTACAGCGCGGGTCGGTCGGGCAGCAACAATCAGAAGGGCCGGTCCCGCATTTCCATTGTTCGCGTCGACGAGGAAGAGACGGCACCAGCATGAGTGAAGACGAACCTTACGTTCCCAAAGTTTCGACTAAGCCCAAGCCAGACCATCTGAAGCGAAAGGAGAAGGCGGATCGGGAGCGCAAACCCAACCGCCCCTCCCAGGGCATGCGGCAACGCAAGTACCGTCGCGAACTGCGGGAACTCAACATCCATCAGCCCAAGCGCGTCGTCACCAAACAACACGTGGAGGCGATCCGTTCTATCAAGGATCAACTTCGCGAAACGTGGCAGGCGCATTGGGACAAGGTGGAACGCTTCAAGAACCTGACGCCCAAGCAAGTCGAGTTCGCCCGCCAGTACGCCATCAACGGGCGAACCAACAAGTGTGGTGCGGCCCGTCTCGCTGGATACGACAGTGGCAACTACAACATACTGCTTCGTATTGCCAACAAGAATCTAGCCCTTCCGCACTTCCACGATCTAGTAACCGCATTCGAAATTGAGGAGAAGGCCCGTATGAAAATCAATATCGAAGACGTCGTCAAATGGTTCAACGACATTGCCACCGCTGCCATGCAGACCGGCGACTTCACCAACGCCAACCGCGCCATGGAGAACCTCGCCAAGTACTTGGGCATGTTCGTAGACAAGAAGGAAATTGTCCATCGCACTGTCCATTCCAAGGAAGAACTTGATACCCGGATTGGCGAACTGACTGCCATTCTGCGTGAAGCCGAGCCGGATCTTGAGCGCAAACTCCGCATCAACTAATCCGGACGCTCTCCTTCAACTCAAGGCAGAGCTAGCAGAGGCCCTCCAACAGAAGGCCATCATCGAAGCCCGCGACGACTTCTACGTCTTCGTCAAACTGCTAGCTCACCTTATGCTCGACGGCAATGACTACCGCGATGGCCGTCACATTCAAGCCATCGCTGCCACGCTGGCCGACGTTGAGGAAGGTTCTATCCCCCGCCTCATGCTGGCCCTACCTCCCGGCTCCATGAAGTCCGTCCTCCTCATGCTGTTCGCCGCATGGTCCTTCGGGCGCAACCCGACTTGGCGCGTCATGTGGATCTCGCATACCACCGACAAGGCGGTCGAATGTTCGGGCCGCATCCGCGACCTCGTCCGCTCCACTGAGTATCTGGAAATCTTCCCCGGTGTCCAGATTCGCGACGACATGTCGGGCGTCACCGGTTGGAAGCTAACAGCGGGCGGCTCCTTCCTCCCTGCCGGTGCAGGCAAGTCCATCGCAGGCTACCGCTTCAACTTGGGCATCCTCGATGACCCCCTCTCGGAACAGACCGCCAAGTCCGACACCGAGCGCGAGCGGGTCAACAACTGGTACGGTCCCGGTTTCCGTTCCCGTAAGTTGCCCGACTCTCGGATCATCCTCGTCAACACGCGATGGCATGTCCGCGACTTGTCAGGCTTCCTTCTAGATAAGGCTGCCCGCAATGGCAAGGTCGATCAGTGGGAGGTCATCTCCATTCCGGCCATCCTCGACCAGCCCGCCGCCGAGTACCTCATGCTGCCCGAGGCCGCCTCCTACTGGCCCGAATACATCACCATGGAAGACCTGACGGCTACCCGCGAAAGTCTGGCTCGCTCCGATTGGGGCGCCCTCTACATGCAGACGCCGGTCGGTGACGACGGCAATGTCTTCACGAAGGACGACTTCCAAGACTGGGACGAGGAAGACCCGCCCGAGTGCGACGAAATCATTCAGACCCTCGACACCGCCTTCTCCACCAAGGCCACCGCTGACTACTCCGTCATCCAGACATGGGGCATCTTCCATCTCACCTACACCGATGACAAGGGCCACGAGTACGATGAGCCCAACGCCATCCTGCTCAACCAAGTGCGCGGGCGCTGGACCTTCCCCCAACTCCGCAACATTGCCAAAGAACAGTACGAGGCATTCAGGCCCGACAAAATGGTAATCGAGAACAAAGCGTCTGGTCAGTCCCTAATTCAGGACCTCAAGCTAAATAAGCTGCCAGTATTGCCTTTCCAGCCTGATCGTGATAAGCTAGCCCGCGCTCATGCAGTAACTGGCATTATCGAGCGGCAGCGCGTGTGGATACCTCTCAAGAAGAAGTATGCCGCCGAACTGCTGCAAGAAGCGTTGGAGTTTCCCAAGGGCGCCCATGACGACTCTGTCGACGCTATGGTGATGGCGCTCCTGTATTTGCGTCGTCGCTATGAACTGACACAAGAAACTGTCAGCCGCCCGGAGAAGTTCTCTAAGCGGCGCCCCTTCCGTAGCTATTGGAGCCAAGTGACCCATGTCCGATAATCCGATGATCCCCGACGATGACGACGCGACCGAAGCGCCCGAAATCGAGTTCGAGTTCTCCGAGGAAACTCTTCTGCTCATCCCAGAGGACGAGGTCATCGAGGTCGACATGTCGTTCGGCGCCAACCTGGCTGCCAGCCTAGAAGACAGCATCCTCCGTGATATCGGCTCTGCCCGGCAGGACGCCCTCCAAAACTACAAGAACGGGCGTCAAGAGTGGGAAGAGAAAATCAAGCTGGGCGTTAAGTGGCTTGGTCTGAATACGGACGGGGAGGGCAACTCCGAAATCGAAGGTGCCTGTACTGCCGTCCATCCGCTCCTCATTGAGAACGTCGTCAAGTTCCAGGCCAAGGCCATTCAGGAACTGTGGCCCGCGAAGGGTCCTGTCCGTACCAAGGTCAAGGGCTACGTCGACATTCCTCGCGAACAGGCCGCCACCCGCGTCCGCTCCTACATGAACTACCAGCTTACGGAGCAGGTTGCGGGCTTCTACAATGACCTCGAACGCAACCTGTTCCGCGTCGGCTTCATGGGCGTCGGCATCCGCAAGGTCGGTTGGAACAGCCTCTCTGAGGTGCCCGACCCCACCATCGTCTACGTCGAAAACTTCTATGTCGATCCGGCTGTCGCCCATCTTCGCGATGCCGAAGAGTACATCGAGATCATGGAACTGTCCGTCCGCAAGATGGACAACCTCGTAGTCAGCAACACCTTCCTAGCCGTCAGCGAAGACGACTCTGAAGAGACGCTCGACACCAACGAGATTACCGAAGCCATCGCCCGCGCGCAAGGCTTTGACATGTCGCTGGAGCGGAAAGGCTACACGGTTGGTGAGTCCCACTGCTACCTCGATCTGCTGGGCGATGACCCCCTACTGCCCGACGGTGGCTATGCCCCCTACATCGTCCACTTCAATGTCAAGACGGGCAACGTCTACTCCATCAAGCGCAACTGGCGGGAAGACGATACCGCTAAGAAGAAGCGCATGTGGTACACCGTCGACCAGTTCATCCCCGCCTTCGGCTTCTATGCGCTGGGCTACGTCCATCTGATTGGCGACCTTGCCGCATCCTCCACTGCCGCGCTGCGCTCGCTCGTCGACGCGGGCCAATACAGCAATTGGCAGGGCGGCTTCAAGTCCCAAGACGCCAAGTACTCCGACACTGATACTCCGCTTGGCTTCGGTGAGTGGCGCGACGTCAACTTGTCGCCCGAGGAAATCTCCAAGGCGTTCTTCCCGCTGCCCGCCAAGCCGCCCTCCGAAACCCTCTTCGGCCTGCTTAAGTTCATGGTGGACAGCGGCCAGAAGTTCGCTGACGCTACCGACGAGGTCGCCTCTAACGCCACGAACTACGGGCCGGTCGGCACCACCCTCGCGTTGCTGGAGGCGTCGCAGCGTTTCTACTCCTCTATTCATAAGCGGCTGCACCATTCGCAGGGCGAGTTCCTGAAGCAGATCGGGGAACTCAACTTCGAGAACCTGCCCGACCTCGTCAACTTTGTGGCCGGTGCAGAGAACGAGTTTGTGCGGCGCACGGACTTCGATCCGCAGATGGTCGACGTTATCCCGGCCTCCGACCCGAATGCCCTGACCGAATCGCAGCGAGTTGCCCGCGCCCAGATCGAACTGGAGATGGCTGCCCGCTTCCCCCAGATGCACAATATGGAAGAGGCGCTGCGCCGGTTCTATGCGGCTATGGGCACGGAAGGCGTCGACAAGCTTCTTGTGGACCCGGCGGCTTCCGCCATCAGTGCTGACCCGCTGACCGAAGTCCAAGTGGCTATGAGCGGCAAGCCGATCAAGGCCCAGCTTGGCCAGAACCATGCGGCCCACATCGCCGTCAAGGAAGCTTTCCTGAAGGCCCCTCAGATGCAGGGCGTCAATGACCCAACCGTCGCTCTCGGCATGCAATTGCTGGTGGCCAACATCTCGGAACATAAGGTGCTGATGTTCGTGGCGCAAGCCATGCTGCTGGCCCAGCAGATGGGTATGCCCATCCAAGATGAGAACGTCCAAGCCCAGATCACCACCCAGCTTCTGATGATGTCGGCACAGTCGGGCATGGGCGGGGAGCAGGGACCGAGCGTCGAGCAGCAGATGGTCCAACTGAACCAACAGGAGCTTCAGCTTTCGGCGGCCCGCATCCAGTCGCAGGATACTCGTGAGGCGGCCAAGATTGCGCTCAAGAATCGCGAACTGGACCTGAAGGAAACCAACATGCTGATGGATGCTGCGGACAAGAACAAGAAGAACCAGATCGCGGCATCTGGGAAAATACTTGATAGTTCTGCCAAACTAGCCGATCTTCAGGCTACGAAACTGGCAGAGAGAGCTAACCTCGCAGGGCAATGAGAATCCTATCTGAGTATGTAGCCGAGGTACAAAAGAGGATAGATAGGGAGAAGGACTCTCTGTCTAGGGGTGCCGCCAAGTCCTACGACGAATACACCAAAACTTGCGGCACCATCCATGGGCTTAACACCGCAGTCGAACTGCTGAAGTCGCTGTTCGAAAAAACTCCAATGGAAGAAAGGGACTAATGATTACCGCTCGCACGCCTCTTGATGGGGCGCTTACCAACGACCAGTGGGTGTCCCAGGACGAAATTCCTGATCCGAGCCCGCTGCCTAGGATTCCTGGCGTGGGGATTCTTGTCCGACCGGTGCCGATTCGGCGCAAGTCTGCGGGCGGAATCATCATCCCGGATACCTTTCGCGAAGACCGTGAACACCTGAACACTGTGGGGCGCGTCCTTGCCCTCGGTGACTTGGCGTTCGTAGACGAGGACATTTACCGGAAAGGCCCGTGGGTCAAGCCCGGTGACTACATCGTCTATGCCAAGTTCGCGGGTCAGAAGATTTGGTGGAAGGGCGTCAAGCTGCTGCTGGTCAAGGCTCCGTCCATCGAACTGGTGGTCGACAAGCCCGAATATCTTGACGCCAATTTCAAGGAATAAAATCCCATGTCTGACGGTTACAAGGAACTCGACCTTAGCGATCCGGGCAAAGCCTCCGCAGAGGCAGCCTCCGATATCGAGATCGTCCACGAAGGTCTAGAGCCAAACGAAGTCGAGATCGTCCAAGAAGCGGAAGCCCCTAAGAAGGCCGCCGCCGCCGAACCGGAAGCTGATGACGATGACGACGACTCTGGCACGGAAGCCTCTCCAAGCGAACGCACTAAGAAGCTGACGCGCAGCCAGCGGCTCAAGGCGCAGCGGGATGCTTATGCCCGACAACTGGCGGAGACGCAATCCCGTCTTGCCCAGGCCGAACAGCGTGCCCGCAAATTCGAGCAGGACGCCAACGACGGCGCAGCCATCGGCTTCGACCTGTACGTTAAGGGCCTCGACGCCTCGATGCAGGCGCTCCGCCGAGACTTCGACCAAGCCTTCGACGCGGGCGACCGCGAGCGCATCTTCGAAGTTCAGCAGAAGATGGCGACCCTTGCCGCCGAAAAGCAGCAAGTTGAAAGGGACCGCCGCTCGATCCCTACGAAGCCGACTCAGCAATCTGGGTCGGCCACCCCGCAGCAGACCCCGCAGACACGGCCTAACCAGCCTGCCCGCAAGACGCCCTCGCCTGCTGCCGTCGAGTGGTATGACCGCAACAAGACATGGTTCAACAAGGACCCTGTGATGACAGCCGGTGCCCGTGTCATCGACCAGCAGATGGTTGCTGACGGCTACCAGCCCACCGACCCAGACTACTTCGAGGAACTGGACAAGCGCCTCAAAGCTGAGTTCCCCTCCAAGCTGGGTGGGCGCACTGCCGCTAGCCGCCCGGCTGCCGCCAACCCCACCATCCAGAACCGGACGTCGCCTGCTGCTGCGCCCGGCAAGGTCCGCGTCACCATTACCCAGTCGGATCGCGAGATGGCCAACCACCTTGGCATTTCGGTTGAGTCGTATGCGCGCGAAAAGGCCCGCTCTGAACGTGCCGCTCAGACTACCAGCCAATACACGGAGATTATGTGATGCCCCGCAAGACTACGGCTTCTGACAATTCGTTTGATGAGCCTCTTGAAAATTCCCTTGACATGGAGTATAATCCTCCTAATGCGCTAGAAATCCCTCCCATGCCCGATGTGGACCAGTATGCTTATCGCTGGGTCCGGTTTCGGAATGGGGATCAGGACGATTTCAATAACATTTCTCAGCGCATGCGAGAAGGGTGGGCATTCGTGCCGCTGGAAGCAGTTCCGGACGGTTACGTTTTCCCCGGTCTCGAAAGCAAGATTTCTGCACTGGCAGGCGCCGCTATCAATGGCGACCTTGTTCTGGCGAAGTTGCCGCGACGTAAGGCGGAAGCCATCCAAAAGTGGGCCGAGGACCGGGCCATTCAAGCGGAGCAGGCTTTCGATATGAAGACGGTAAGCTACGAAGACAGCACGGGCCGAGCGCAGCGTTTTGCCAATGAAGGTTCCAAACGCTTTTCCAGGGGGCGACGTCCCTCATTCGGATAACACACAAAGGAGGATAAGGTGCCCGTTTCTTTTGCACCCTTCGGACTCCGCGCCATTGCCGCCCTCGGGACGCATGGCAACGAAGTCCGCGCTTATCCGCTTCCCAACGGCGCTAACTGCCCGGACCTCGGCAAAGGTTCTCCGGTCAAGCTGTCGGGTGGCGTTATTGTCTCGGCTGGTGCTACCGGCGATGGCCCCCTGCTGGGCGTTGCCAATGGCTTTGCGTGGGTGGATGCCGTTACCGGTCCCCAGCTTCGCAACTCCATTCCGGCTGATACGTCTTCGGCGGGTCTGTACGACGGTTCCAACCGTCCGACGGCCTACGTCATTGACAACCCGTTCGCGACGTTCCTCATCCAGGCGAATGCCTCGGTGACGGTGGGCGATCTGGGCCTGAACTTCAACGTGACGGCTGCTGGCGGCGATGTGGACTCCGTGTACGGGGTTTCGCGCTACGCTCTTCAGGCGTCTTCCCGCACCTCCGCCATCAATACGGCGGTGAAGCTTGTGGGTCTGGCCAACATTCCTGACAACGCTTGGGGCGATCCGTTCCCGGTGCTGGTCGTGAAGCTGAATGGCCCGATCCTCCAGCAGGTTTCTGCGGCTTAATAGGGGGATATAGAAAATGGCTATTTTGACTCGCGCCCAATTCGCGAAGCAGCTTGTCCCCGGCCTCAATGCTATCTTCGGCACTGCTTACAAGAGCATTGACAACGAGCATACCCCGCTTTTCGATGTTGAGAAGTCGGATCGCTCGTTCGAAGAAGAAGTGCTGATGACGGGCTTTGGTACGGCCCCGGTCAAGACGGAAGGCGATCAGGTGTTCTTCGACACCGCGTCGGAAGCTTGGACCAGCCGGTACACCCACGAAACGGTTGCCATGGCGTTTGCCATCACCGAGGAAGCTATCGAGGACAACCTCTATGGCACCACGGGTAAGATGAAGGCGAACGCGATGGGCCGCGCGATGGCGAATGCCAAGCAGGTCAAGGCGGCGAACGTCTACAACAACGGCTTCTCCACTAGCTCGCTGTACGCGGGCGGTGACGGTCAGCCGCTGTTCTCGGCCAGCCACCCGACCCTTGCTGCTGGTACGCAGTCCAACCGGGTCAGCACCGACCTGTCCGAAACGGCTCTTGAAGCGGCGCTCATCAATATCTCGCTGACCAAGGATGACCGTGGCCTGCTGATCGGCGCTCGCGCCGTGAGCCTGCACATTCCGCCGCAGCTTCAGTTCGTTGCTCACCGCATCCTGTTCTCGGATCTCCGGGTCGGTACGGCTGACAACGACACGAACGCGCTGAAGGACATGGGCCTGTTCTCGAAGGGCTACACCGTCAACCACCGGTTCACGGACCCGAACGCTTGGTTCATTCGGACGGACGTTCCGAACGGCACCAAGATGTTCGTCCGCGCCCCGCTGGCTACGAAGGACGATGTGGACTTCCTGACCGGCAACATGCGCTACAAGGCCCGCGAGCGTTACAGCTTCGGTTGGTCTGACTGGCGTCAGTGGTACGGTTCCTCTGGTTCCACCTAATGGATTGGGGGCTTCGGTCCCCTTTCCTCCATTCTCAAGGAGAATCAGATGACCTCGTTTAGCTTTCCACTCAATATCCGCAACCACGAGCCGCCGGGTCCAGAGCCCGTCAATCTTGTGGAAGCTGCTGTTCCCGGCCACTACTCGGTCGTGGTGAACACGGCGCGCACGGGTACGGCGACTGGCACTACGACCATTCCGCTGTTCGTGGCTCCGGCGGGCGCCGCTTTCTATGAGTGCGTTCTCGACATCACGACGCCCTTCAACAACACGACTACGAATATGCGTGTGGGCACCCCGACGTCTACGGGTATCCTGTATGCTGCGACCACTGTCAACACGGGCGGTCGCCGCGCCTACGCTGGTACGGAGGCCCAGGTTTCGGCCAACGCTATCCGGCTGACGGCTGATACCACGGTGCAGGCTATCGTCTCCATCGACAGCGGTACGGTCACGGCTGGTTCCGTTATCGTCCATGTCGTGATTATCTAACAAGGTACGGCAGGCTCTACTTAGGTAGGGTCTGCCTTCCTTGCCATAGGAGTCCCAGATGCCCGCCATTAAGACTATTCGCCTCATCCCCTTTCAAGTATCGACTTCGGCGGCCACGACCAGCCCGGCCATCGACCTCGATTACCGTTTCGATGGTACGCCAGTCCGCGCCTTCTTCGTGCAGAAGAGTGCTGCCGCAGGCCCGTCCATCTTCCTCGAAGCCGCACCAACCACTGATGGTCCGTGGATCGCCTTCGCTGAAGTGTCTGCAAACTCGGCCAGCACCATCGTCCCCTTCGGTCTTGACGTTCCCTTCGTCCGCACTTCCTATGCTGGTGGCGGTCCGCTCGTTACCATTTACGGAGTCGTGTAAGGAGTCGCGCCAATGGCAACCAGCGGCGTAGCCTCCTTCGACCCTACCTTCGACGACATCTTGCAGGACGCTGCTGCCATGGTTGGCGGCGGCCCTGTTCTTGCGGACGAACTGATTAGCGCGAGGCGCGGCCTTGACTACATGCTAACCAGCATTCAAAATCAGAACGTCCTCCTTCACAAGATCGAAACCACCACCGTGCCCGTGTCAGCGTCCGTATCCACGCTGACGTTCGGGCAGTCCATCTCCGACGTTCTTACCGCAAGTGTCGAAACCAGTTCAACCGAAATCCTGTTGGACCGTGATGGCTATGAGCGTTGGGCAGAAATTCCTACCAAGTCCCAGACCGGTCGCCCGACGCGCTTCTGGTGGGACCGGCGCCGCGACTCCAACATCATGCACTTCTGGCCGCTGCCTGACCAGACCTACACCATCGTCCTTACCATCCAGAAGAACGCTGACGACACGCTGCGCGCCTTCGACAACATCGACGTACCGCGCCGGTTCCTGCCCGCCATCACTTATGGCCTCGCTTACTGGATCGGTCTGCGCCGTGGCAACCGCGTTGATGCCGGTCGCCTGCTTCTGCTCAAGGGCGAGTACGATGCCCAGCTAAAGGCGGCAATGCGAGAAGATCGTGAACGCGGCCCCTTCCGGCTTAGAATCGGAATCCGCTGATGCCCTACACCTACTCGTCCCTCAGCAACGATGTTATCGCCAACATGGAAGAGGACTCCGAAGAGTTCGTCTCTGCCCTCCCTTCCATCATCGAACGCGCCCAAGCCCACTTGCAACGGCGCCTCGATCCCGTCAACATTATCCGCTTCACCGAAATCTCTGTCAGTGCGTCCAACCGGACACTGGCGCTTCCTGCCGACCTGCTTGTCCTCAAGTCCATTCAGGTTTGCGCGACGGGCGGCTGGAACAATCTGCTTGAACAGAACAACGAGTTCTTAACCGCATATTGGCCCGACTACACATCGGTCGCCCCTTCCAAGTACTATGCGCCCAAGGACAACGCCTCCATCTATCTGGCGCCGACGCCGCCGTCCGACACCACGGCCCTCATCGAATACATTCCCCGCGTCACCGTCCTTAGTTCTGCCTTCCCCTCCAACTACTTCTCGCAGTACACCGACGCTGCCTTCTTCGCGGCGACCATGCTGTATGCGAATGCGTGGACGAAGAACGCGGCTGGCACCACCATCTGGAAGGGCATTCTCGACGAGGAACTCGCGGTCCTCAACAACGAGTTCTCCCGCGCCCGCCGCTCCGACACCGTCAATCGCTACAACGGTTCTCCGGAGAACACCATCGCAGGGCAACCCTAATGTCCGTCATGGACATGTGGTCGGTATGTGACCGCTGCGGCTTCGACTACAAGCGTCGCGACCTCCGCAAGGAAACAACCAACTTCGTAGTCTGCTACGCCTGCTATGACGGCCTATACGACCGCAAGAGTCATCCGCAAAACAAGTCGCCCAAGCCGCGCCGCGAACTGAAGCCTGTGCCCGATGGGCGCCCTGACCAAACCAATTATGGTTCCTAGTCATGTCGCTTCCTGTTTGGTCCTTGTGCGACAGATGCGGACAGAAGTACCACCGCCGCAAGCTTCGTAAGGAATCCACGAACCTAGTCGTCTGTTCCTCCTGCTACGACGGTATCTACGACGCCAAGAGGCACCCGCAAAACAAGCCTCCCCGTCCGCGCCTAGAATCCCGCAAGGTTCCCGACGGTCGCCAGCAAGCCTCGCTAACAGCCTACCTTGCCCAAGAAAACGGGGCATTCCTTTTGCTAGAAGACGGGGGCGAGATCATTGTGACGCAAGTCACTTGGACTCCCTCGATGTCTTCGCCTTCATAGGACCCCCGTCATGGACATCAAGCTCCTATTCGATTTCGTTTCGACGTTTCTGTGGCCGCTCCTTCTGGCCTATGGAGCCTATCTCCAGCGGGAGATTTCTAGCGTGCAGAAGAAGTGCGACCACCTCCAAGAACTCCATCACCAGCACGTTGCTCAAGTCAACAAGGACTTCGCTACCCGCGAGGTAGTGTCTGACCTTGAAAACAAACTGACAACTGTGCTAAATAGGATTGACGACAAAGTAACACGCATCCTCGGGGAACGCAAGTAATGCCCTCTACCTTTGATCCGCTCCTTCGCCTAGAACTCCAAGCGACGGGCGAGAATGCCACCACCTGGGGCATCAAGACCAACAACAACCTCGACCTCATCGCCGCCGCTGTAGCCGGTATCGCGACCGTCAGCGTATCCGCTGGTGACACCACGCTCACCACGGCAAACGCGCTGCCCGACCAGGCTCGCTGCGCCATCCTCCTAGTCGAGGGCACGCTTACTGCCAACGCGAACATTATCGTCCCCGCCTCCCCCAAGACCTACATCTTTGTGCGGAACACGAGCGGGGCCTTCAACATCACGGTCAAGCAGGGCGCCGGTTCCGGCACTGTCCTGCCTGCCACCGGCCCCGCCCTCATCGTTAATACAAGTGTTACCACACTCGATCTGATGGCGGGCCTCCTCAATAACTACGGCATCCGTATCACTGAGACGTTCTAATGTCAGCGACCTTTCAGGATCAGAAGCTCACCGAACTAAACTTCGAAGTCGGCGTCGTCAAGGAGAAGACGCGCCTAGACGCCGGGGGCTTCTGGACTGACGCCGACAAAATCCGCTTTCGCTACGGGCGCCCCGAACTTCTCGGCGGTTGGCAGCTTGCAGTAGACCCTTCCCAAGCAGGCAAAATCTTCGGGACCGCGCGCGACATTGCTTCTGTCCGCAGCCGACTGGGAACTGCTGCTGCCGTAATCGGCACCGATGCGGGCCTGTTCTCCAGCGAGCTTTCCTCCTTCTACAACATCACGCCCCTCACTTCCACCGTTTCCTCAACCAACATCCTGTCCACAACGGCGGGCTCTACCAACGTCATTGTCTCCGTCCCTAGTCACGGTCTGACAACCGGCAGCCTCATCGAGATCGTCTCTGTCTCCGCTACTATCGGCGGCAACATCCTTATCTGTCCGACCGTCAGCACCACCGCCACCTATCAAGTTAGCGTCATTAACACCAACAGCTTCGTTATAAGCACGGGTGTCACGGCGGCTGCCACCTCCCTTACCACGGGCGGTCCCGCCACAATCGGCCTCAACTACCCGTCTGGCAATGCCAACACCCTTTTGCAAGCGGGCTGGGGCACGGGCGTTTGGGGCGGCAACTTCGGGTGGGGCGCATCTGGCGGCACCTTCAGCGTCCCGCTCCGTCTCTGGTCGCTTGATCTGTGGGGCACCGACATAATGGCCGTTCCCTCCGACGGTCCCCTTATGTACTGGAGCACCAGCGCCAACATCACAAGCCGGGCCGTTGTAGTTACTGCCGCGCCGTCCGTGAACCAAATCGTTCGCATTGCCTCTGAGGCGCGACACGTTCTTCTCTACGGCACCCACGACATCTCTGGCAACTACAGCCCGCTTCTCATTCGCTGGTGTTCGCAAGAAGACTTCACGGACTGGACGCCCACCGCCACCAACACAGCCGGTGATTACCCGCTGCCTAGCCGTGGCTCCGAAGTTCGCGCCGTCAACCGCGTCAACGACAAGACCGCCATCCTAACCGACAACGACCTGTTCATCCAGTCCTATATCGGTGGCAACGACGTCTTCGGGTTCACGGCAGCAGGCGAACGCTGTGGAGTCATTGGCCGCAATGCTGCCATCGAATACGGTGGCGCTCTCTACTGGATGTCGACTAGCGGCCAGTTCTTCAAATACGACGGACGTCTCCAGCCTCTCGGCTGCACAGTCCTCCGCTACGTCTACGACAATCTCGACGAGTTCAACTTGGACAAAATCTACGCGGGCACCAATGCCACGTTCGACGAGGTCATTTGGTTCTACCCGTCCCGCGACTCGCCCGACGGAGAAAACGACCGCTACGTCATTTACAATACGCGCGAGAACCACTGGTCTATCGGGACCATGAACCGCACCGCGTGGGAAGACATTGGCACTTTCAACTACCCCCTCGCCACCGCCACCTCCGCCAGCAATCTCTACTACCAAGAGCGCGGTTACACGGACAACGGCAACACTCTCGCGGCCAATCTAGAGGGCGCATACTTCGATCAAGAGGCGGGCGACAACATCCTCTTCGTTAACAAGTTCGTGCCCGACTTCTCCAACCTCAGCGACAACACGCCCTACTCGGGCATCCTCCAAATCAGTTTGCGCGCACGCAAATATCCGGGCAGCCCCGTCATCACCAAGGGTCCCTTCAACGTCACGGGCACCACCCAGAAAACTTCCTTGCGCCTGCGAGGCCGTGAACTCTCCCTCCAAATCCAGTCCTCCACCTCTTCCGATTTGCCGTGGCGGATGGGCCAGTTCCGCATGGCAATTGAGCCTGACGGCAAGCGATGACCCGCCGCATCTCCTCGCGAAGCTTCCCTGCCGCTCCCCCAGACTGGGACCCGGCTTCCCGCGAAACCTGGAACCAACTCATCCGCGTTCTGGAGCAGAGCGACCTCTTCGATCCGGGGCGCCGCACTCGCCCCCAATTCATCGTGACCGGAACCGTCAGCGCGCCCACTACCATCGACATGAACACGCCACCCACACTAGCACAACTTACCAACATTGTAGGCAAACTTCTCATTGCCCTACAAGCATCCAACTTCGTCGATGTCCGCTAGGTTTACTTTCTAATTCCCCTATGCTATAATACGCATCAGAAGGTTTGCCATGTCCGACATCATGTCTATCTCCCCATTCGCGCTTCCCGCCGCAGAAACCGATGTTTCTGTTGTCAATACTGGCATGCCCTTTGAAGGCCAGCTTTTCGCGCCGCAACCCATCGCTGCCACTGGCGGCCTCGCGGGCCTAGACGAAGTCCGCACGATGGGCTTCCCCGACGAAACCGTCTACACGATGGGCCGCCCCATCAACTACGGCGTCAATCCCTTCACCATTCCTACGCTGACCCTTACTCCCCCTGAGAGTACGGTCTATCGCACTTACGCGCCTCCCGTCCCCGGCTCTTTCGATCCCTTTACCGCTGCTATGACCGGCAGCATCCCGTCTTTCTTCCGCTACCGTCAAGCCCCTCCTGTCTCCGTAACGCCCACTCCCCCTCCCGCTGAAGGCGGTGGCGGTGGTGGTGGTGGCACAGGCGGCGGAGGCTTAACCGATCTGCCCACCACGCCTACGACCCCGGCTCCACCTCCCGCCCCGCCCGTCGTGCCGCCCGTTGTACCCCCGGTTGTGCCGCCTGTCGTGCCGCCCGCGCCCCCTGTTATTCCGGTTGCGCCCATTCCCCCAATCACGCCGATTGAGCCTGTAGCACCCGTCGCGCCCCCGGCTCCTCCAACAGAAACCGTCACGATAGGTACTGGCAGCCTTGACAATCTAGGCCCCGCTCTCGGCGGTGAAACTGCTGGCGGCGGTACAGGCACCGGGACTGGCGACGGCTTGGGCGACATTGGTGGCACCGGCACTGGCGGCACCGGAGTTGGGACGGGCACTGGCGGCACTGGCGCCGAAGCAGGGACTGGAACCGGAACCGGCATCGGCACTGAAACTGGCACTGGTATTGGAACCGGCACAGGCGGCGGTCTAGGTGACATTGGTGGCACCGGCACCGGAACTGGCGGCACGGGCACCACGGTCGGTCAGGGGCAGAGCGGGACAGGCGGCACTACTGGCGAACAAGGCACTGGTCTTGGCGCCCTCGAAGGAATTGGCGAAGCCCCTGTTGCAGGAGGCACCACCACCACCGTCACCGACGCGGGAACCGTTACCGACACTGGCACCGTTACCAACGAAGGCGCACTCAGCAACCTTCCGACGACGACGCCTGTCTCCACAGAAACGCCGGGCCAAGTTGTCTCTACTGACACGCAAACCGTTTCCGAAGGCGGCACCCCGACCGACACGGGCCTATCCGGCCTGCCGGGCACTGCCACCGAAACCACTGTCAGTAACCAGCCCGCCGAAACAACCTCGCCCGACCAGGCTGTCTCGCAGGACACCACGGCACAGCAGCAGCAGCAGGACGGCGGTATCACTAACTTGGGCGAAACGGGACAGCCGACTGGCACCCCTAGCACGACCGCTACCACGCAAGCAACCGAGCAGCCTGCTGCCCAGACTCAAGACACTGCGGCCCCCGCGCCCGGCACCGTTGGCGGCCTTGGCGATCTGGGCGATCTTGGCAGCCTCGCTGACGTAGCCAACGCCCAAGCCTCCGCCCCCGGCGGCACCACCGCTAACCAGAATGTCGCCACGCAGAATGTTGCCACTGTTGCCACTGCGACTCCTACGCAAACCCAGAGCCAGCCTCAGCAGCAGCAACCAGAGGAGCGGCAGCAGCAACAAGAGGAGCGGCAAGAGCAACAATTTGAATCCCTAGAGCAACAGCGGGATTATGTAGAATCGGTAATGCAAAATGCAAGGGAGCAACGAGACGCTGCTATTGCTGCTGCTGCGGCTTTCGACGATGATCTTGCGCGTGACCCTGAGAATCCGGAGTTACAAGCGCAGCGTGAGGAAGCTTTCAGTCGCGCGCAACAACTTGCTGATTGGGCTCAGGGCATATTTAGTTGGGGGCAAGATTTTTTCGATAGAGCGGACGTTGTTGAAGAGCCTGTCAGTATCATACAGCCTGAGTACTTTAGGATGGATGTCGTTCCGATGTCCAATATCATACAGGATCTTGACCCTGACGCGCCTGTAACCGAAGGACTCTTTGGGCAAGAGGAAGTTGGGGCGGAGCCTGACGTAACCGCTGTCGACCAAGACTACGAGAATCTTGCGGACGAAGGTGCCCTCAGCGTAGAGATGATGGACACGATCCCGGAAGACGCCCGCTCGTTCGCTCCGACGGGTGCCCTGTCCAATCTCGCCAACCTTACTACAGAGGGGCGCACTTTCGGGACGGCTCCTTATGGACGCGCAGGCCAAACTATTGGCGCCGTAGCAGGAGCCTTGACGGGCGTGCCCGGCCTTGGCTTGGGACTTGGCGCGCTGGGAACTCTCTCCGATGTGAACGCCCTTAATGCCGAACTTGCAGCAATGGGGTTCACTGAAGAGCAAATTGGCACGCTCTCTTCTGTCATAGGCAACATGTCCCAAGGGCTTATCGGTACGCCAGCCCAAACCCAATTCAATGAGATCATTGACCGCGCCCTCAACCGCGAAGAAGCTGCGCGCTTTGGTGTTCCAGTTACTGAGGAAGTTGTCGCCGCAGCAGGTCCCGCCGCCGCCCCTTCCGGCTTCTCGGCAGCCGAAGTTAATGCAATGGAGCAGGGCCTCGCAACCACGGAGCCCGGCCAAACCGGCAGTTACGGCTTTGGCACCAGCCCCACGGCAGGCGGCTCCGGTAACTTTGGTGCAGCCGCCGCTGCCGAACGTGGCGAAGCCGTCGGACCTCCCGGCGAATTTGGCGGCCTCGCTGGCCTTGACGGAATGCCCGGTATGGGCGGGGCTGTTAGCGCCGCGCAAGCAGAAGCGGAAGCACAAGCAGAAGCCCAAGCCGCAGAAGCCGCTGCTGCCGAGGCTGCCGCTGCTGAAGCTGCCGCCGCAGAAGCCGCTGCAAGTGAAGCTGCTGCCGCAGACGCCGAAGCCGCCGCGAGTGAAGCCGCTGCCGGTGAAGCGGCAGGTGAAGGCGAAGGCGAAGGCGCTGGCGATGGTGAAGGTGCCGGTGGCGATGCTGGCGGCGATGCCGGTGGTGATGGCGGCGATGGTGGCGGTGATGGCGGCGGTGGCGGTGATGGCGGCTACAAGGAAGGCGGCCTAGTCGCGTTTGCTGGGGGCGGGCTTGTTCCGCTGGCGGGCGGCGGCAAGATTGCCATTGGTCCCGGTGGCGGCCTCGACGATCTGATCCCCACTTCCATCAATGGTCGCCGTGCTGCGGCGCTTTCGGATGGCGAGTTCGTTGTCCCTGCTGACGTCGTGTCCATGCTGGGCGACGGTTCTTCCAATGCGGGCGCACGACGCCTTTATGATTTGATGCGACAGATTCGCGACGCCAAGACCGGTACTACGCGCCAAGCCGGTCCTCTGCCCGTTGGCGAAATCCTCAAGAGGAGTCTTGGCCGATGAGCATTCTTAGCGATGCCGTAAACAGCATCTTTGGCACCGGCAGGCAAACTAATACGCAAGCCACTACTCCGCAGGTTCCGCCTGATGTTGAGGCTGCGCGCAAGGATTTGATGGAGCGCGCCCGCGCGTTCGCCAACGAACCCTTCCCTCTCTACAACCAGCCGCGTGTCGCTGGCTTCACGCCCGACCAACTCGCCGGTTTCGGTACGACGCGGCAGCTTGCCCAGCAGTCCGGTGCCCTTGGCGCCCTGACCCCCGAGCTAACTCAGCAGGGCATTGCCGCCACGACCGGGATGGCACAGCGGCTGCCTGACGTCAACATCCAAGAGTACATGTCGCCTTACACACAGGCGGTCCTCGACCCTGCTATCCGCGAAATCGAGGAACGGGCTGCCCGTGAACGTCTTCGCCTCGGTCAGCAGTCGGCCCGCACCGGCTCTTTCGGCGGCTCCCGTCAGGCTATCTCCGAGTCCGAACTGGAGCGTTCGACCCAGCGTAACATCGGCGAAGAGACTGCCCGACAACAGGCTGCCGCCTACAACAACGCCCTCACTCAGTTCCGCGCCGATCAGCAGCGCATCCCTGAACTCTACTCGACGGCCCTCGGCCAACTGGGCACAGGCCTCAACCAGACCGCTGCCCGCTTCGGCACGGAAGTCAATCCGCTTCTCCAGATCGGCGGTATGCAACAGGGCCTCAATCAGCGCAATCTCGACGTCCTCCGCCAGGCCTTCGAGGAAGAACGCGACTACCCGACGCGCGGCATCGAAGTTCTGCGCGGCTCTTTGGGCCTCGGCCCCTCCAACTTGGGCATCGGCAGTTCTCAATCTACGACAACGCCCGGCGCCAATCCTCTCAGCACTATTATCGGCGGGGCTACCCAACTACCAGGGCTTATCTCCAACGTAAGAACTGGTGTTGATTTTCTCCGTGGCTTGTTCTAGGAATAGCACATGGTAAATCCGCGCGACATTTATCTGGACCCCAACTTTAGCGACCAGCAAGTGTATGGCCCTCCTGCTCCTTCCGGACAGGCGCAGCCGCGCTCGCTCCTTGACATGCTCCGCGAGCGGTCAGCCCGTGAACTGGAAGGCGAGAACCTGACCCGCATGCGGGAGTTTGGCGCTGGTATGCTCGCATCCGGCAGCCCCAACTTCTTCACGAACCTCGCCGCAGGCACTCGCGCGCAAGCCGAAGGTGAACGCTCCCGCACCGACCGCCTCCGCCAACTCGCAGAAACCGAACGCCAACAACGCGCTCTCGACATTGAAGAACAACGTCGCCGCGAAGAACTCGCCCTGCGCCGCCAAGAACTTGAGGCTAATGCGCCTTACCGCGCCGCACAAGCCGAGCAGGCCCGTGCCCTCGCAGAATACTACAGGCAGGGCGGTCGCGGTGCTGGCGCGGGCGGTCCTCGCGGCCAGATCACGCCCGAACGCTACGCACAAATCGTCAGCCAAGCCGACGCGGAAGCTCGCCAGCGGTTTCCCAATCCGGCATCCGGTATGCCTGAGAGTGCCGCGCAGGCCGCCGAACGCGAACGCCGCCGCAATGAGTTCCGCGATAACCGCGTCCGTCAAATCTTGGAGGGTGCCGCGCAAATCCAATCGGGCGGAGCCCCCACTCCCAGCGCCGTCGACGTAACCGCCCCTCCCGCGCCTGCCGCCCGCATTGATGCACGAGGCAACCCTATTCGATGATCCGCGTCCAACTCAACGACAACACCTTCGTTGACGTAGAGGGCACTGACGATCCTCGCGTTGCCGCCCAGGCTGGTCGCCGTTGGTTCCAGCAGAACCGTCCCGAAGAGTTCGACGCTTGGCGGCGCACCCAACTTGGCCTTGGCACCTCCCTTCGTCAAGGTGCCAGCGCAGGCATCGACCAATTCCAAAGCAGCCTATATTCAGCAGCCGAAGGGCTTGGTCGTGCGGTCGGCTCCCCCAACCTAGAACGGTTCGGTCGTGAGGGCCGCGTCGAGCAACAACTCCAAGCTGAAACCGCTTTCCCCTCCGAACTGCGCCAAGCCTTCACCGACGTTACCGGCGTTGGCAGTGCTGCCCGCGCAACCACCGAAGCGGTCGCCGGTTCCCTCCCCGCTACCGCTGCTGGCCTAGGCGGCGCACTAACGGGAGCAAAGTTGGGCACACCCCTCGGCCTGCCCGGTATCATTGGCGGCGGTATTATCGGCGGCACTGCCGCTGCCTTCCCGCTACTCTTCGGCACTAACATCGAGCGCCAGATCCAAGAGAGCGGCGACATCACCAGCCCCGGTGCTGCTGCCCGCGCTGCCGCCATCCAAGCTCCCCTCGAAAGCGTTGCTGACATTGCCTCTCTCGGTGCAGCCCGCGTCTTCCGCCGTCCCGCTACCGAAGCCGCCCAAGCCGCTGGCCAAGGTCTTGCCCGGCGTGTCGCAACTGGTGCTGCTGTTGGCGCGGGCATCGAAGCCCCCGTCGAACTTGCCCAGACCGCCCTCGAACGTCAACAGGCTGGCCTCCCTGTCTTCACACGGGAAGGTGGCGCTGGCCGTGAATATCTTGAGGCTGCCCTTGGCGGCGCGGCTGCTGGCGGCGTAACGGGCGGTGCGCTGCGCGGTGCCTTTGGCGAACGTCCTGCCCCCGAAGCTGCGCCCGCCATTCCCGAAGCCGCTCCCGCTCCCGCTGCCGCCACTCCGACACCCGAAGCTCCTGCGCCCGCCCGGCCAGCACCCTTTGCCATTCCCGACCGGCCCGAAGCCTTCACGACCCGCGAGGAAGCCGACGCCTTCCTTGCCGAAAACCCGCAGTTCACTCCGCCCGCCACGCTCGCCACGCCCGAAGCAGCCATTGGTTTCGTGAACGCTGCGCGCATATCCAACTGGGAGCAGTCTGTCCAGCAGACCCGCCAGCAGGCCCTCACCGAGTTCTTCCCGCGTATCCCCGACACCAACCAGCCCAACGTCTCCGACGCGGTCAGCAATCTAGCCGAGGCTGCAAACCGGGGCGACCTGAATCTCAACGCCTTCTCCCCTACTGCCGTTGCCAAGGCGGCCCTCGCCTCCCGCGACATTGATCCTGCCCGTGTCACCAAGGCAGAAGTCAAAGCCGTCGCTAACCAACTCGAAGCTCTTGCCTCTACCGGCGTCATTAGGAAGGAGAGCCCGACCAAGTATGCAGTCAACTACGGCACCCCTGCCCCGGCGCAACCTACACCCACGCCGACACCCGCGCCAGAAGCCGCTGCCCCTACAACCGGCCCCGTTCCCCCGGCCACCGAAGGGGCGGCGATCCCGCAAGCTGCGCCAGCACCGCCTGCCCCGCAAGCCCCTGCCGCCGCCCCTGCCGCCCAGCCTGCCCCTACCGTAGAAGCACCGGCCCCAGCACCGGCCTTGTCTGCACCTGCCGCTCCTGTTGCGCCTGCTGCTGCTGCCGCCGCTGCACCTACCGCTGCTCCTACTGCTCCTGCTGCTGCCGCCCCGGCCCAGCCCCCTGCGGCGGTTCCGTCGTCGGCTGCATTTAGCCAGACCGTTCCTGCCCCGCAAGCGGCTGCGCCCGGCGCAACTGTTCCTCCCGCACCGGAAGCGGTGCCGCTGGCGGAAGCTACTGCCGCAGCCAGTCCCGGCACGGGAGCGGGCGCTCCCACCAACACCGTTGAAGAGGCTGTCTTCTCGACGCCAGAGAACGAAGGCATTCAGAAGCAGCGCCGCATCCTCGACAAGCAGATTGAAGACGGTTTCCGTGGCGGTTTCTTCGGCAAGTGGTTCGCTTCGCCTATCGCCACCTTCGGCAAGCAGCCCCGCTACCGGGCTACTGCGGACCAGATGGACCGGCTGTATGTCCGCAACCACGCCGCCCTCAACGAGGCCACCCAACTCTTCGAGCCTGCCCTCGCACTGCCTGCCGCTTCGCAGGCACGCATCGCACTAGCCCTGCAAGAAGCGCGTAGTCGCAAGCAAGCACCCGACCGCAACGCCTTTACAGCAGAAGAAAACGCTGCTATGGACGGACTACTGCAAGCTGGCCAACGTATGCTCGATTACTACATTGACGCATACACGACCCGCTTCTTCAATCCGGCCAACGCCACGACGCCCCAAGACCGTGCACGCCTCGAAGCCTTCCAGCGCACCAAGGGCGACCGTCTCGTCACCCAGATGTCAGATGCCGAACTGCGCGCCGCTTCCGAAGATGGTGCCCGCGAAGTCCGTCGCCTGAATGCTAGGCGCGATCCCCTCTTCTTCCCGCAAATCTCAACGGGCACGCACTTCGCCGCAGCCTACGAACGTCAGCCGGGCGGCAAAGAAAGGCTGGTTCGCATCTACTTCTTCGATCCGGTGCGCGGCGTCCGCAAGGCCCGCCAAAAGCTGGGCATTCAGCGCGACCCGGAAGCCGACGCCATCCGCGCACTCCGCGAAGAGTTCCCCGACACCTCCCGCTTCCGTGTCATGCAGCGTGGCGTCGAAGCCGAGAACGATTCCCGTGCCGCCGATCTGCGCCGCGACGGGGACTTCATCGCCCAGTACCTCCAAGAACTCAGCAAGGTCAGCGGCAAGGAAGCCAAGCAGATCATCGCTCGCATGTCGAAGGAAATCGACAAGGCGCAGATGGATCGCATCTTCCGCCCGAACAACGACCTGCTCCGGGCCGTCACCCCGCAAAACGCAACCGACTATATCCGTGACACCCTGCCCAAGTACTTCATTGCCGCGTCCAAAGTCCAGGCTCGCCGCACCGTCCAAGACGACTTCAACCGTTCACTCGACGGCTACAACAGCGAAGAACGTCAGTACTGGAACGACCTCCTAGACTACAGCACCACCCCCACTGAAGCCTTCGGTACTGGCCGCGCTCTCGCGTTCTTCATGTTCCTCGGCTTTAACATCAGTACCGCCGCCATTCAGATGACGCAGAACCCGACCGTTCTCGTGCCCCGCCTGCTGCGCGATGGTGGTGGCCCGGCTTCCTTCCGCTACTACGGATCTGCGGCCAAGGACGTTTACGGTACGCTCGATGCGCTCCGCGTGTTCGGCAAGGAAATGGATCAGACCAAGCGCCTCATTCAGCGCGGCACCCTGAAAGCCGACGAAGTCACCGCTCTCCAGCGCGCTCTCCGCGAAGGCCGCCTCAACCCGGTCCAGACCGTCGAACTCCGCAGCACCATTTCCGCTTCCGATATTCGCAACGCCGGTATCGCAGACCGCGACGCCACCGCTTTCGCCAATAACTTCAACAAGGTCCTCGATCTGTCCGGTCGAATGCTGGCAACCGTTGACGAAACCAACCGTGCCACCGCCTTCCTCGCGGCCTACCGTCTCGCCAAGGCACGCCCTGAAGTTATGGCACGCGCGGGCCGCCTCGACAATCGCACCTACAACAACGCCTACGAATACGCTGAAGGCGTGACCAGCGACACCAACTTCCGCTCCACCAAGGAAGACCGCGCTCTCATCCAACGCTTCCACCCGGTCGCTGAAATGATGACGCAGTTCATGTCACCTGTCTTCAAGCTGATGGAACTGTATGCTCGCAGCGCCAAGCAAACCATCGAGGGCCTTCGCAAGAACGACCCCACCATGGCCCGCGCCGCCGCCCTCCAGTTCGCCGCCATGGTTGCCGCTCAAGTCGCCCTCGCTGGCGTCTGGTCCCTCCCTCTCGCAGAACGCATGCGCGACCTCACCGAAGCCGTCCTCAAGCTGGCGTTCGATGACATCGTGGACTACGAACAAGAACTTGAAAACGCCCTTGGCAACAACTTCCTCGCATCCGCCCTCAGCTACGGCTTCCCTCACGCTTGGGGTTCCATCAGCCTGAACAGCCGCCTCAAGATCGACCCCCTTCCCCAAGGCAGCGTCACCGAATGGGACGTCCTCTCTGCCCTCGGCCCGGTCGGCGGTCTAGTCCAGAAGGGCTTGGACGCCTATCAAGCCTGGCAACTGGGCGACTATTGGGGCCTGTCCTACGCGCTGCTGCCTACCGCCTTCGCCAACGTAGCCAAGGGCGGCCAGCTTGCAATCGACCAAGAGCAGTTTACCAAGCGGCAGGGCCGCATCATCACGCCCGAACAAGTCCGCGCTGCCGATGAATCCGGTATCCTACCGGCAGCGGCCCGTCAAGCCATCGGCTTCTCTCCACCCGAGTTCGCTGACATTCGGCGCACCGCCAATCGCGCTCGCGAACTGAACACCGCTACTCGCGACGCAACCGAACGCGCCAACATCGAACTGTCCCGCTACGTCATGCGCGCAATGGAAGCCCAGCGAACCGGCGACGACGCCGCTGTCGAACGCTTCATGTCCCAGTACCGTGCCCGCAAAGCCGAGATCGAACGCGAACAAGAAGACAAGCCGCCCCAGTTCCAAGTCCGTATCAACGAACCGGCAATCGTCACCCGCGCCCGCCAAGACTTGCTGGGCAGGGGCTCGCCTGAAGTTCTTGTTCCGGGCACCCGTGTTCCCGCTCGACCTGCCGCACAGGAAATGATCGAGCGTTCTCAGTGGCGCAACCAATAAGCCTCACTAAATAGTTGACAGTTGTGGGGCGGAATAGTATCCTACGCCCCATGACAAACTTCGCTTATTACATCGGCGTGGACCACCGTGAACCGGAGGCTCTGCGCGTCACCGAATCCTCGGCCCGTGCCTATGCCAGCAAGCCGCTGACAATCCGGCACCTCGAACATCTGGACCTGCGCCGCCGCCAATTCTTCGACCGGCCATGGCGCATCTGCGAAGACGGCTCCTACCTCGACGAACGAGATGGGCGTCCGTTCAGCGTCCAGTTCTCCCACTCCCGCTTCCTCACTCCCATTGTCGCACAGTCCGACGGCGTGACCGATTGGGCACTCTTCACCGACTGCGACTGGCTGTGGCTCGACGATATCCACAAGCTGACGCGCCAAGCCGATCCCACCAAGACGGTCATGGTCGTGCCCCACAACTTCAACCCGACGACCACCGTGAAGATGGACGGCCAGCGCCAGTCCCGCTACCACCGCAAGATGTGGTCGGCCCTCATGCTGTGGAACCTCAAGTCCAAGAAGCTGCCCACCTTTGAGATGGTGAACTCCGCTCCCGGCAGTTACCTCCACGGCTTCGAGTGGCTGGACGATTCCGACATTGGCTACCTCTCCGAGTCGTGGCACTGGGTTCCCAACTACAGCCCCACCACCGAAGCCGGGCTTGCCGCCGAAGGCGCGCACCGCCCCCTGCCCATCAACGGAATCCACTTCACCTACGGGCCGCCCGTGCCAGGCATGATCGACCGCGAGCCCACCCCCTTCGACAACTTCTGGACCAACGAACTCCTCGGAGCCTACGCCGATGCGCGCTAAGATCATCACCACCATCGGCCCCAACTCTTGGGAACGGTATGGCCTGCGCTTTGCCGAGTCCTTCAAGAAGTTCTGGCCCGCCGATATCGAACTTGAAATCTGGCACCACGACCTCGAAGGCAAGGTCCCTTCCTTCCCCGGCATTCAGTTCCGCGCCCTCGAAGACACGGCCTCCTTCCAGAAGCTCAAGGCCCACCTCGGTGCCAAGGCCAAGGACGGCCCGTCCCTCGACTACTGCTTCAAGGCAGTCGCCCTCGCCTCCAGCGTGACGCCCTCCCTAGACTGGATCGGCTTCATCGACGCGGACACCGAAACCATGCGGCCCGTCGACGCCGACCTCCTTGGCGAACTCTTCGACGACGCCTTCCACCTGACCTACCTGTACCGACGCACGGTCAAGGAAAGCGAAGGTTCGTGGTTCGCCTTCAATCTGGCTACCGTCAAGGGTGCCTCCCTCCTAGCCGACTACTGGGGCCTCTACAATTCGTTGGAAGCTTTCCACTACAAGAAGGCGCACGACAACGCAATCCTTGACCGCATCACCCTGCTGCACCAGGCGCACGGCCTGCAAGTCAAGAACCTGTCGCCCGGCTGCCTCGGCCTCGATGCCTTCCACCAATCTCCGCTCGCGGCCTACATGGTCCACTACAAAGGCCCCGACAAGCAGACCATTGCCAACCCCGCACTCGGCGCCCCGGCCCGCTATGAAACGCTATGCGAACTTCTGACCTCCTCCATCGACGCAACCAACGCTGCCCGCATTGTGGAAGTCGGCACATGGAACGGCAGCCGCGCAGTCCAGATGGCCGAAGCGGCCTTCGCTACCGGCGTCAAGACCGTGTCCTACGTCGGCTTCGACACCTTCGAGGGCGGCAACGACCGCGTCCATGAGGGCCACACCAAGCCCCACGCGGACTCTTGGATTGTCCACAACCGCCTCAACAACTACAGCCGCCTCATGGCCCGCAAGGGTCTGACCTTCGCCTTCTCCCTTATCAAGGGCAACACACTCGAAACGCTGCCCGCCTCCACCTCCATTGTAGCCGACGCCACCTTCGCCTACATCGACGGCGGCCACTCCTACGAGACGACCAAGTCGGACTACGAATGCCTGAAGCACGTTCCCTTCATCGTCTTCGATGACGTCATCGTCAATGAGGAAGAGGGCGCACCGGAAGGTCCGCGCCGCGTCATCAAGGAGATCGCGGGCCAGAAGCGGATCATCACCAGCGGCGACGGCTACGCGGGCCTGACCCAGACCATCTCGTTCGGCCTCGTCGTCCGCGACGGCTACCCGCTGCCTGACCTCCGCACCCGCATCCAAGTAAAGCCCGTCGACTCTGTTGACAAGGGCGAACAGCTCCAGCATATTGCGGACAACGCTGCCGCCATTCCAACTTGGATCGGCTCCTACCAGGCGCACGAAGGCGTTGCCCTCTTCGTCAGTGCAGGCCCCACCCTACCCAACTTCCTCGAAGAGATCCGCACTCGTCAGGCCGCAGGTGCTACCGTCTTCGCGGTCAAGCACTCCCTGCCCGTCCTGAAGGCTGCCGGTATCACGCCCGACTGGACCGTCATCCTTGATCCGCGCCCGGTCGATGGCAAGTCCACGCACGGCATCGTCCGCACGGACCTCTTCGCAAGCGTCGGCCCCGAAGACCGCTTCCTCTTCGCCACCATGACGCACCCCTCGGTGCGGGCTGTCCTCGAAGAGAAGGGTGCCCAACTCTTTGGCTGGCACGCCCACACTCAAAGCACCCTCGAAGCTAGGCCCCCGGCCTTCGACACCGGCCTCATCATTGCGGGCGGCACCTGTTCCGCTACCCGCATTCCTATGCTGGCCTTCATCATGGGCTTCCGCCGCTTCGAGTTCTACGGCTACGACTTCTTCTACCCGGAAGACACCGACAAGGATTCCGTCAAGCAGCAACTCATGCGCGTGACGCTGGGCGCAGAAGAACGGTCCTTCCTGACAACCGGCGAACTCGTCGCTGCCATGCAAGACCTCGGTCAGTGGAATCGTTGGCTTGTCGAGAACCGCATTTCCGTGAAGTTCCACGGCGAGGGTGCGGGCGCCCTCATCTGGGAGCAGACCGTCAACAACTACACGGCCCCCGAAGAGTACCCGTTCTAGCGGAACTTCTTCGCAATACCGGC
>Ga0315904_10001277_pt1 | contig 39637 bp, 65 predicted proteins | sample LakEriMetagenome_6_FD_203529 | JGI IMG/M metagenome (GOLD analysis project Ga0315904, IMG submission 203529) | Freshwater fungal communities from buoy surface, Lake Erie, Ohio, United States - Buoy 12 MA120 | ecosystem: Environmental > Aquatic > Freshwater > Lake | place: USA: Lake Erie, Ohio... | reverse complement strand
TTTAGTAACTACCGCAGTTACCAAGCTGATGCACAAGTAGCGGAGGGCTACCGCGCCCACTTGATCTGGTGCGACGAGGAGTGTCCCCAGAAGATGTTTGAAACGCTCCAGTACCGGACGACCGACTTCCATGGACGCATCATCCTCACGTTTACTACTCTCACAGGCTGGACACCTCTGGTACAGGACATCCTCGGGAAGACTCGTACCATTGAAAAGCGATTTGCCCCGCTGGTGGGTCGAGAGCTACCAGTCGTCCAAGAGTCCCTTTCCCGACCGGGAACTGTTATCTACTATTTCTGGACTGAAGACAACACGTTCATCGACACCTCCGACTTCCGAAACAAGTTGCTCGGGCGCTCCAAGGATGAAGTGTTGGCCCGTGCATATGGCGTACCTACCAAAAGCATCACTAGCGTCTTTCCTGGCTTCAATAAGGACGTTAATGTCATACCTCACGAAAAGATGCCGTGGACAAACAACGTGGACTACAACGTCACACGTTTCATGGCGCTGGACCCTGCGGGCTCCAAAAACTGGTTCATGCTCTGGGTCGCCATCGACGCCGCCGGAACATGGTGGGTCTACCGGGAGTGGCCCGACTACGACGACTGGGCATTGCCCGGAACCGGCCCCGAAGGCAAAGCCGGCCCCGCGCAGAAGGGCAGCAAAAAAGGCATCATCGACTACGTTGAACTTATCAAGCACTGCGAGCAGGGCGAAACCATTTTCGAGAGGTTCATTGACCCGCGTCTCGGTGCAGCGGAAAAGCAGTCAGCCGAAGGCGCCACCACCATCATAAGCGAGCTGGACTCGGCCGGAATGGTCTTTCACCCGGCGCCCGGCGTGGAGATCGAGAACGGCCTCCAGTTGATCAATGGCCTCCTATCCTACGATGAGAAGCGGCCCCTGTCCGCTCTGAACGCCCCCAAGCTGTACATCAGCGACCGCTGCCAGAACTTGATCTACGCCTTGCAGGAGTACACGGCCAAGGGCGGCAAGGACGAGGCGACCAAGGACCCGATTGACTGCCTGCGCTACCTCTGCGTGTCCAACTGTAGCTTTGTGGACCCGCACGCCGCCGAACAGGTGGACGACCGCACATGGAGCTATTGATTGCTTGCCACCTTTGTTATTGCGCCCATTAGGTGCGCTTATCAAAGCCCATGAGTTCCATTGACGGCAACGCCACCTCCGTTCCCCCTGATCCCGGTCTGCAACTAGCTCCGCCCGAGAACAAGGGGCCGGACTTTAACCTTCTCAAGAAGGCGTTTGAGGACTGCGTGCGCGACAACCAGCCGTTCATCGACCAGTGCCGCCTCAACTACGAGACACGTTACGCGATCTGGAACGGGCAGTCCGCTGACGGCAAGAAGCACGCCCGCGAGGGCAGCAAGGTCAGCCCGACGCCGTGGGATGGTGCGAGTGACCTCCGCGTTTTCCTTGTCGATAATATCATCAACAAGAAGGTCGCCATGGAGTGCATGGCGTTCAAGCGGGCCAACCTGACCGCTGTGCCGGTGGGTGCCGAGGACGGGGCGCGTAGCCAGTTGGTAAGCAACTTCATGCGTTGGCTGATCCAGACGCAGATTCCCGAGGTTGAGCGCGAGGTCGAGATGTGCGCCAACTACATGAACGAGAAGGGCGTCGCGGTCATGGGTCAGTTTTGGGAGAAGCGTCGAGAGAAAGTTCTGGTCAACGTCCGCGTGCAGGACTTGCAGCAGCAGTTCCCGAACATCGACATCGTGGCGCTGATCGAGGACAAGAGCGCAGCTGATGATCTGAAGGCCATATTCCAAGAGCAGTACGGCGCGTCGAAGGACAAGGCCGCCCGTATGCTGCGTGAACTGCGTGACACGGGCGAGACCACGGTGCCGATGGACGGCCCCGAGCGTTCGTACCCGGTCGTCCGTGCGTTCAATCTGGACGAGCACGTTTTCATCCCGTCGTTCTCCACGGATCTGGAGCGGGCGCCCGGCATCTACCGCGTCGAGTACTTCACCGCCGAGCAACTGCGGGCGATGGTCAACACGGACGGCTGGGACGAGGAATGGGTGGAAGCCGCGATCCAAAAGGTGCGCGGCAAGCTGATCAGCATGTCTCCCAGCGAGTACATGCAGCCGATCTCCCGCTCGTTCGTGTACACCCAGCAGCGGTTCACGGATCGCATCGGCGTGGTGTACGCTTACCAGCGTCTGTCCGACGAGGACGGCACGCCGGGCATCTACTGCACGGTGTTCAACCCGATGCTGCCGCCCGACCAGAACCACGATGGTTGCGCGAAGACCGGCCTACTCGGTTACGCTCACGGCGAGTATCCGTTCGTGCTGTATCGCCGCGAGTACTTGAGCCGCAAGCTCCATGACTCCCGTGGCCTGCCCGAGCCGGGCAAGCCGTGGCAGGACCAGATCAAGGCGCACAAGGACTCACGCATCGACGCCGCCTCCCTCGGCATCCTTCCGCCCATCTGCTACCCGCAAGGCCGCCCGCCGGGTCGTTGGGGTCCAGGTGCGATGATCTCGGAGCGTCGTCCGAACGAGTACCACTACGCCGACCGTCCGATACCGGACATGAATACGGACAAGTCGGAGTCGCTACTGGAGACTTCGTTCAAGGAGTACAACGGCTTTGCCAGCCGCGACGGCGATCCCGCCATCGACCCGATCTACAACCAGTTTGAGGTCGATAAGTTCCTCGGCTGCCTCGCCAAGAGTTTCCGCCAAGTGTGGAAGCTCTACAAGCAATATGGCATGGACCAAGTGACGTTCCGCGTCATGGGCGTCAAAGACCCGAACTTCCAGCTTTTCAACAAGGGCGACGTCAACGAGGAGTTCGACTTCTACCTCGCGTGGGATGTGCAGTCGCCGGACTTCAAGCGCATGAGCGAGAAGTGGACGGCGATCATCCAAGCCGCGCAGTCCCTTGACCGCGAAGGCGTCATCGACTGGTCCGCGCTTTGCACCGCGTTTGTGTCCACCATCGACCCGAACATCGCCGAGCGCATCATCCGTCCCGCGCAGCAAGGCCAGCAGCAGATCGTGCAGGATGAGCAGCAGGATCTGGCGCAGATCTTCGCGGGCATCCCGAAGAACATCAAACCCGGCACCCCGCCGCAGATCGGCCTCCAAGTCATTCAACAGTACCTCCAGCAGCCCGATGTTCAGCAGAGGTTTCAGCAGGATCAGCCGTTCCGCGAACGTCTGGAGGCGAGAGCCAAGCAGTACCAGTTCCAGCTCCAGCAGCAGCAGAACGCCGTCATCGGCCGACTGGGAGCGCAGATGCCCGGGCCGATGCCCGCCACCACTAGCACATGAAGAAACGCCGCGACCCGCACCTGACGTCAGCCGAGAAGTTTGGCCGGCTGCGTCAGGCCATGTTCCGTCTCGTTGGGAATGATGGCTTCCAAGATTTCATCGAGGAGCTGCGGGAGATGCAGCATTCGACGATGATCGACCTCTGCGCCGATGCCGTGGTGAAGGATGAGCGGTTGACGCTCGCCGCCACGGGTGAACTGCGGGCCTACTCGCAGATCATCGGGCTGTACGATGACTTCGTGCAGCAGCAGATGCAGCAGGCGGAAATCGACGCCGAGCAGCGGGCGGGATAAGAATTGTTACTGCGGTTAGTAGCGCAGTTAATAATTCCTGTTGACATACGGGTGTGGCGTTCGCACCCGTAGCGTCACTTGGCACCCGCCAGGTAGTTCTTGGGACTCAAACCCATGCCCAAAGTTCTTGGGACTTAAACCCATGCCTAACGAAACTGTTGAAACGGCTCCTTCACAGCCGGCTGATGTGGCTCCCGCCACGGAGGCGAAAAATGATGCCCCTAGGAAGAGCAACTTGAGTGTCGCGCAAGCCGCGCAACGTCTCCTTAACATGGAGGCGGAAAACGCGAAGGCCCAACGACAGGCTGAACAAGCTGCTCCGGCGAGGGACCAAACGCCAAACGATTCAGCCAACCCAGATGAGGCTACCGCCGAGTCTGCCGAGCCGAGCCAGCAGGTGGAAACACCCGAGGGTGAGGCCGACGTTCCTTCTCAAGACGATTCAACCGAAGACAAAACTGAAAAGAGGATCGAGAAGCGCATCGGCAAGGAGATTGCCAAGCGCAGAGCTTTGGAGGCCCAAGTAGCGGAATTGCAGGCGCAGCTGACCCAAAAGGCCAGCCAACCCGAGCAACCCGCCCAACCTGCACCCGCCCAGCCGTTGCCCAGCAACGTGCCGTTGGCGCAGATTGAGGACTTCCAGTCGCTCCAGACCTTGAGAGATCAAGCGAAGGAAGCGAAACGCTTTGCCCAAGAGCAACTTGACCGGGATGATTTCGAACCTGTCCGCGTGGGTGATACCGTGCTGGGCAAGGGCGAACTCAAGGCAATCCTCCGCAACGCGGAAAAGACCCTTGATGACGACATCCCGGCCCGAGCGCAGTTCCTGACGCAGAAAGGCGAAGCGCAAAAGCTCGCTCATCAGATGTTTCCATATCTGAAGGACAAGCAAGCGCCCGAGTATGTCCTCGCCCAGCAAGCATTGTCACAGATGCCCTGGATGAAGAACCTGCCCAATGCGGACTGGATCATCGGGGTGCAGATAGAGGGGTTAAAAGCCCTAGAGGCGAAGCAGAAGGCAAAACCAGAGTCCAAGCCAAAGCCCGCCATGAGCAGCAAGCCCCCCGCAAGTCAGTCAGTCGTATCTTCAGCCGGCGGCGATGTTCGCACCCCGAGTGCGGCCAAGACCGCTAATCAGCTGGAGGCTCTTCGGATGCAGTTGTCCAAGAAAGGCGGCGTCACGGCAAATGAAGCAGCAGCGTTCCTTCTGGCCCGAGAAAAAGCTAAACTCAACCGATAACCTTCGTTAGTCATGGCCCTATCAACAACTTATAACGTAGCGGGAGATCGTGAAGATCTTACCGACTTCCTCACCATCCTCGCCCCCGAGGATACTCCGAAGATCTCGACCTTCGCCAAAACCAAGCGCATGACCAATGCGTATCAGGAGTGGCAGGTTGACACCTTGAGCCCCGTCTCGTTCGGCGGCGTGCTCGAAGGTCAGGACGTCCTGGCCTTCTCCAACCAAGCCGTTAATCGCGCTCGTCTGGGCAATTACGTCCAGCAGTTCCGCGAGCAATGGATGGTCTCCCGCCTCCAAGAGGCTTCCGACGTTGCTGGCGTGTCCAGCGAGGTTGCGAACGCCAAGATGAAGGCGATGCGCGAGATCAAGCGCGACATCGAAGCCTGCATCGGCTCCGACAATGACCGCCAGCAGGAAGCCCCGCCGGCTCCCTACAAGCTGCGTGCGCTCGGCAAGTGGATCAGCAACACGCCCGGTTCGGACGTGCCCGCCGCTTTCCGCACCCCCACCGGCAACATCAACAGCACCGCCACCGGCTCGCTGTCGGAGTCTGCCTTCAACGACGTCTTCCAGTCGATCTTCCAACAGGTCGGCGGTCGTCGTTCCTACACCCTGTTCGCTGGTCCGTCGCTCAAGCGGGCGATCTCCAAGTTCCAGCGTTCCGAGGGTTCGTCCGGCACCACGAAGACCTATCAGGTCACGCAGGATGCCTCCGAGCACCAGATCGACCTGGACGTCACGATGTACGTCGGTGACTTCCACACTGTGACCATCGTGCCCGACCTGTTCAACGGCATCCTCGATTCCGCTGACCCGTCGTCCACGACCAACCAGCAGAAGGCCCGTGGCTACGTCATCGATCCCGAGCTGGTCGGTATCGGCTACATGCTCGGCATCGAGTCGAACGAGCTGCCTGACCTCGGCGGCGGTCGCCGTGGCTTCATCCTCGCGGCCCTCACCCTGATGGTGAAGAACCCGCTCGGTCTCGGCAAGTTTGCTGGATCGTCCTGATAACCAGCCAACAATAAACTAGGAGACTACTACCATGGCTGATTTCCCTGTCACAATCGCCCGCAACCGTACCTCGGAGCTGTCGCTCCAAGAGCAGGCTCGCGGCTTCTCCAACAAGTTCACCGTCAAGGCGGCTGACATCGCGGTTGCCACCGCGACCGGCTCTACCGACACGGTGACCCTGACGCTCGGATCCCTTCCGGCGAAGTACGTCCTCAACAACGCTCTGGTGAACATCACCACGGCGTTCACGGGTACGACTGCGCTGACGATCCAAGTTGGCACCACGACCACGACCAACAACCTCGTCACCGCGCAATCGGTGCTGACGGCTGGTGTGCTGGCCGGCGTTCCGACGACCGCCACGATCCGCACCGCTACCGCGACTGCGAACCTCGTTGCCGTCTTCACGAACGCCACGGGTGGCAGCCCGTCCGCCCTCACGGCGGGTGAGCTGGACATCTACCTCAACATCGTCGATCTCTCCGATCCGACGAAGCTCGGATAACCGAGAGTAACACCGGGGGCATCCCGTAAGGGCTCTGCCCCCTCCCTCTTTTATGGTGAGCGATAGCGGCATCGTAACGCAGGTTCCCAAGGAGTTTGTCCGCAAGTGGTGGGGTGAGATCGTGAACGGTCTCCCAGACGAGAAGGCCAAGGTCCATGAGGACCAGGCGCGTCTGGCCGCCAAGATGCGCGAACAAGGTTCCGTCCGCATGGACGGCTTGGGACAGATGGCCGCCCGCATCAACAGTCGCTTGTTCTTCCGGCTACAGGCGCAGCATGGCAACAATGTCCATGAGTGGATGCCGGAGTATTTGAAGGACAACCCGCATCTCTGCGCGGTTGGCTACCGCCCGAAGGTTAACCCCGCCCGCCACGGCCTGACCGGAGGCTGGATGGGTAAGCAAAAGGACGCTTGAGGACTACTCCGTACAGTAAGGCGTTGGCCCAGCTTTGCGGCCTGATTGGCGTGCCGACCAGTCGCCTGACGACGGAGACTGCGGATAGCCTCAACACGCTGTTTAACGCGAATGTACGGCAGGTCTGGGGCGCTGGTAACTGGCCTGACCTGTCGATCTGGGGTGAGGCGCGGTTTGCGGGTAACCTGCTGACCTACGCGAACGACGTAGCCCAAACGACCTACTGGACGGCGACGAATGTCACGGTTACGGCCAATTCGATCAACAATCCGGCCGATAACCGGGTCACGGCCAGCAAACTGCTGGAAACGGTCACAAACGGCCAGCACAAGGTAGCCCAGAGCGTTACCGGCTTCCCCAGCACGGACTACCAAGCGTCGGTGTACGCCCGCCCGAACGGCCGCGAGTACATCCAGTTGGTGGTCAATGACGGCACGACGAGCTTCAGCGCGTTCTTCAACGTGCAGGCTGGAACGATTGGCACGCAGGCCAACGTGACGTCCGCCAACATCCAGCAATGCCCGAACGGGTTCTTCCTCTGCACGATCACGTTTACCAGCGGCGCCGCCTGCACCAGCCTTGCCTACTCCGTGGGCATTTCGACGGATGGCAGCACGGTTTCCTACGCGGGCGACATCACCAAGGGTGTGTACCTTTGGGGCAACCTGATGGTGCAGCAGACGAATGTCAGTCCCAACCAGTTCATCGTCCCATACGATCAGACTGGCGAGAAGGTGATTGATGTCCTTTTCCAAGCGTGGATCGACAATCCCGCGATGGTGACCTACCCGCGTCCCCAAGGCTTCGTGGTGACTACGGAGGGGTTCCAGATGATTTCCACGGCTGGTGGCTTCATGGGGACGAATGGCTACGTCTCGTACAACACCAATCCTGCCAACCCGGTCTACCTGTTCTACCGCCGTGCTCCTTACAACTACAGCGGTGACACGTTCAGCGCGACGGCCACCTACGTTGCCGGTCAGTACATCTACTACACCCGGACCACGGGGCCGCTGGTAGGGACGTCCGACTACTGGAAGTGTTTGAGCGCCACCACGGCTGGGCAAGACCCCGAGGACACCCCGTCCAAGTGGGAGTTGCAGGAGTTGCCCGAGGCGCTGTCCGGTATCTTGGTCTGGCAGACCTTCGGGGACTGGCTGACGCAGGACGGACAGATGGACAAAGCCGCTTCCGCCTACCAGACTGCGGAACTGAAGAAGATGAACGAATGGGACCGCATCGAACGTCAGATGCCAGACAACTTCCAAGTGCAAGTGAGTACGCACGTTACGAGTCAGAATAGATCCTGGTAACCTTTTAACCGCCATGGCCTTCAACCTCAATAACCTGTTTCCGAAACCGGCCCGCTATCAGAGCGCGGCTGTAGCCGATCAACGCCTGACCGTGGACGCTACGGCTGGTGGCGTCCAGTTCTCCGCCTTCAACGACATCACCAACATGATCGTCCTTGATGTGCAGGACGCCGATGTGATGTGTACGTTCGACGGCTCGGCCCCGACCAGCACGAACGGTCACCGGCTTTACAGCGGTTCGCATTACACTTGGAGCACAGCCACGGCTGCGGCGGCCAAGTTTATCCGCCAAGGCAGCACCAGCGCCGCCATCCAAGCCAGCGAGTTCCAACTGTGACCCCTGGCACGTTCGCCTCTTTCGTTGACATGCTCGGTCGCAGGTTTGCGACTGGGCTCAACGATACCGTCATCTACGACTCCAATGAGCCGGTGCAGCCCGATGGCTACTTGGTGACGGATACAGGCGACCGCTTCCAAACGTCCGCTGGTGACCTGATCGTGTACGTCCAAACTCCCTAACGCCCTACTTCCATGGCTGACATCAGAATCAAAGACCTAGCCACGACAGCCGCGAGCACGGCGTCGGATGACTTCGTAGCCGTTGACGGCAGCGCCAACGGCACGCGCAAGCTGAACGCCTACAGCCCCACGTTTGGCGGCAACCTGACGGTGAGCGGTACGGGCAACAGTAGCATCGCCGGGAATCTAGGCATTGGCGAAACGTCACCCGTCGTCCCTCTGCACGTTAAAACGACCGGGACTGGAACCGGAGACTTTGACAACGCGATTGCCACGTTTCGTTCAACGGCTGCGGGGCGAACCATCACGCTCCAATTCTCGGACACTACGAATCAGTCCTACATCTCCAGCAAGAGCGGTGCGCTTAACTTTGGCGTCGGAGGAGCTACGCTTGGGATGTCACTATCTTCAGCCGGCAACCTCACCGTCAGCGGGACGGGGACGAGCAGCGTGGCTGGAAATTTCGGCATCGGCACAACTTCGCCGGGAGGTAAACTAGATGTCCAATCAGCCAGCGCCGCTGGAAACACGGTTTTATTTAGGGGAGGCAGCTACACTAACATCGCATTTGCAACAGGCGTTCGTTTTGTAGCTCCGGCAAGCACGTTAAATTCGAATCGTCAGTTTAGGTTCACGAGCGGAGATTCTTCACTTACAATTCAAGGGATTGATGGCTCCGGAGGTGATGCGGGTGATACAACCTTGCTGCTCCAGCCATCCGGCGGCAACCTCCTCATCGGCACGACCACCGACTCCGCCAACGGCAAGCTCCAACTCGCCACCCACACGACGAGCGCGGGAGGCATTGGGTTTGGGACGGATACGAGCTTGTATCGCAGCCAGACTGGGATGCTTGCGCTGGATGGGCTTACTGGCAGCTTGTCGCAACTAGATTTGCGTGTTGGTGGAGTCCAAAAGGCATTCGTAGCGTGGAATGGTGGAGACTTCTATTTAGGCGCAGTAGTTGGGACGACTGTCATCAAGTCATCTAACACCACCGCCCTGACGCTCGACAGCAGCCAAGTGGCAAAATTCGCAAGCAGCGTTGCCGTTAATGGGACTACGACCTCGCAAGCTCTCCACGTCAACGTGGACGTTTATGGGAACAGCAAATCGGGCGGAATGCGTATTGGTAACAGCGGAAACAACTACTACTCCGACCTGTTAATCACGACTGACGGAAGCGCCAATCCGACGCTTAAGCAATCGTTTGCCACGCATACGCTTTCCGAGTATGGATACGCAGGGGCTGGTAATTCGTGGAAGTGGTACACGAACAACACGCTGGCCCTGACGCTCGACAGCAGCCAGCGTTGCATCCTAGCGGGTGCGCTTCGTCTAAATAACGCTTACGTTTCGGGGGCTCCGACGGCCACGGGATACGTTACGCTGCAAGACTCGGCCGGGAATACTTACAAGGTGCTGGTCGGGACTTAACGGGCTTCGTCAGCGCATCCTCATACGACCAACCAAGATTGTGAATTCGGTTAGAAACAGTATCGCGGTTAATTCCACGGCGTCGGCACCAGTTGGCAATGGTGTCAGCCTCGCCGTTAAGCGTGACCTTGCGGATTCCGGTCTTGTTGTTGTTCTGCTCAACCCACGTCGCCCACTTGCAGTTGTTCGGCTCGTAATGGCCTTCGCCGTTGATTCGCTCAATCGTGTGCTTAGGCGTAGGACGCGGACCCATGTCCTCCATAAAGGCGGCAAACGAGTTGAACCAGCGGTCGCAGACATCAATGCCTCGCTGCCCGTAACGAGGATGGGGACGGATACGGCAACGCTCGCGCATGGATCGCCAGATGTTGTATTCCTGTCTTTTGCTCATTCCGTGCGTTTTAAGGCGTGCCGCAGCCTTATCGCGCTGAAGGCATCCGCAGCTTTTGGTATTGCCGTTATTGAGCTTGTCGGTGGGTACGTTGCGCGTCTGGCCACACTCGCATCGGCAAACCCACTCGCTAACATGGCGGCGTGGATTCGTCGCTCGTTCGATGGCCGTAAGACGACCAAACTTCACTCCAGTCAGATCAACCTTAGGTGGCATACTCAAACAGTCTAGCGTGACCCTTAACTTGTCAATCTACTAATGCAAACCAACATTGTCCCCGTCGCCGTCTATCCCAGCACGGCCAACGTTCTTCTGATCCGTTCGATCACGCTTGGCCCGCCGCCCGCCTACTACTACGAGTTGCAAAACGTCGTCGTGGTGCCTCCCGTCGCCGAGCAACTCGACCCGACCACCGGCGCGGTGATTGTCGCGGCTCAAGACGAGCAGACCATCGTCACGGTGCTGAAGAATGGCAACGTGAACATGACCGAGGAGCAATGGGACAATTGGGCGGCTGGCCCGATCACCGAGGACGAGCCGTATCAGCTCGACTGCATTAGCACCAATCTGGGTCTGACCCGCGCCTCATGAGCAAGCCCAAGGAACTCATCAAAGCCGAGATCGTCAGCCAGCTCCAGCAGCAGTCCATGGCTGTCTTGGTGGACACGCTCACCGAGGCCCATGCCAAGATTGCGGAGCTGGAGCAAAAGCTGGCTGAACTGAAGAAGGACGCCTAAACAGGCGCTCCCTCGGCTGGTGGGGATGCGATGAACCGTTACCGCTCATACGGGGAGCTTGATGACCAGCCGAAAACGGTTGGGGACGGATCGTTCATCGGCGTGGACGAGTACAACGCCGGGGAGAACATCCAGCCCGGCAACGTCCAGAAGGCCGTAAACCACGACTTCACCTCGCAGGATGCCAATACGCGGGGTGGGTTCGTCTGCTATCCCGAGCTTGGTACGGTGCCATTCGGCCAGGCATGGACGTACAATGCTGTTGGCGCTGCTCCTGACTTCAGAGACGTAAGCTACGGGGCTGGCGTGTTTGTGGCGGTGGGCAACGGAGGTGCCATTTACAGCAGTCCAGACGCCGTAACGTGGACCGCTCGCACCCCGCCAAACACTCCAAATTACAGCGACATTGCTTACGCTAATGGGCGATTTGTTGTGGTTGGTGGCACGACAGGCAGCGGAACGCAGCCTGTGGCCTATTCGGATGATGGCATTACTTGGACCCTGCCTGCCACGCCTTTTACGGTTACTCGCACTGGCATTGCCTACGGTAATGGTATTTGGGTAGCGGTTGGAACAAATGCGGTTTCCATCAGCAATGATAATGGCGTAAATTGGACAACTACCACAGGAATTAGTGCTCTAGGACCGGCATCTGGTGTTAGTTTTGGCAACGGCCTGTTCTGCGCTGTGGCTCTTGCTGGAGGGATAATCACTTCCACGGATGGGCTTACTTGGACATCCGTCTCGATCACAAATTCGGGAGTCTTGCTTGATGTCGCTTTTGGAAATCAGAAGTTTGTTACGATTGACACGGCTGGTCGCGTTTTCATTTCCAACGATGGCGCGACTTGGACGCAGACGCGCACTTCCGATGGTGACAGTTGGCGTACTATCACCTACGGCAATGGATTCTTTGTGGCGTTTGCCACTTTGAGTGGTGGCGACAATGTGATCTACTCCATCGACGCCACCAACTGGATCAAGTCGAGCGGCGTTCCGAACTACGATTGGTACGGCAGCACTTTCGGAGATAACAAGTTTGTGGCCGTTGGAGAAAACGGGGCCACGATGTTTTCCGACAACGTCTCCACCTCCATCTTTGCCTCCGGCATCTACTCGGACCCCAACAACGTCGGGGAAACGTGGATAATGATGCTGGCGTACGACGAGGTTGGCTTCTTCGCCAACGGTCGTACCAAGAAGACAATCAGCTTGGGAAGCTACACGGTCACTGAACAGTCCACGATTGTTCAAGCCAACAACTACGTCTACATCTTCCGGGGGCCGGACCAAACCCCGCTGTACTGGGACGGCAACTGGAACGGGACGTTCGCCCTTGTCCCCGATACCAACCTTCCTGACTCATTTGAGTCGATTCCGAACAGCAACCAAGCCACCTACTACCAGAACCGGCTTTGGGTCGTAAAAGGCAAGGACGGGCTGGCTGCGTCGGACGTGCTGGAGTTTACGGACTACGACCCGCTGGCTAACGAGTTTAACCTCAATACGGGCAACTCGGACTACATCGTAGCCACCTACCCCTTCGGCCAGAACAGCCTAGTCGCCTTCAAGAACAAGTCGATCCTGCTGCTCCAGAACGTGGAGGGCAGCTTGTCCGACGTCACGGTCACGGAGATCACCCGCCAAGTGGGCGTGGTGGGCATTAACGGGGTTACATCAATCGGCCCGGACTTGGCCTACGTCAGCAACCGGAACATCAACCTGCTGACGCTGACGTCCACCAACAACGCCCTCCAGCACAAGATCCTGCCCCTTTCCACCCGCATCCGTAAGATCATGGATCGGGTCAACTGGGAGGTGGGCTACAAGATCAGCTTGGGCTATTGGAACAACAAGCTGTACGTCGCCCTTCCGCTGGACAACAGCTTGGTCTGCAATGCCGTGGTGGTCTACAACTTCACCACGGAGAACTGGTACGGTGAGTGGGCGTTCGCGGACACGCTCAACATGTGCATCCAAGGTTGGCAGGTAGTGAACTACTTGGGGCTGCAACGGATGCACGCCATCACGGAGGACGGGCGGATCTTCGTCACGGATGAGGGGCAGAACGACATCAGCGGGGCCACGGTAGCCGAGATCAGCACCCAGCTTGTCACCCGTGCCTACGACACGGACAACCTAAACCACTTCCAGCGGCGGATCTACCTGGATGTGGCTACCAACCGCCCCAAGTTCTCGGCTGCCGCCTTCACGGAAGGGGCGAGCGAGGAGAGCACGCTCTTGACGGACCAGACGTACAGCCGGTCGGAGACGTGGAAATTTGCGGATTCCGCTTACGACCTGACCAACGCCAACGACGACTATAATCGGGCGTACCGGAAAGATTACTCGGTTGGAACCTTGCCAAATCTTGGTCAAACGCCGGGACTTCCTTCAGATGGGCTGCAATGCGGCACCGGCTTTGAGCCCGAGATGGTGCAGGAGTTCCGCCTTCCGCTTATTACCCGCCGTCAGGGCCGGTTGAGCTGGATTGAAGTGACGAACACCCAAGGCTTTATCAGCGTCATGTCGCTCGGCTACGAGACCCGAGCCGGTCAGCGAGCCAACCTTGTCCAAGTCTAACCATGTACAACTTTAAGATGCCGTCCAAGCTGGCGCAACGGGGCCAGCCCTTGCCGGAGATGCCCGAGGGGATCGGTATGCCCATGCCCGAGATGCCGTCCATGCAGCCCGACCAAGCCCAAGGCATCCAGTCGCTCATGGCGAACTACGCCCAGCCCCAGCCTGCCCAGCAGGCGTCATCCCTTGGGTTTTACGGGGCGATGCCGCCCGCCATGCCCTCTGGCTTCGGTATGCCGTCCCAAAGGCCGCAAATGGGCCAGAACGGCGGGATGGGCATGGGCAGTGGTCCGTCCATCATGGGTCCGTCCTTCTTCACCCTTTAACCTAACCCGCCATGGTTCTTGAGGCCCCCATCGTGACTAGTGTCACCAAGCTCAATGCGATGAAAACACATTGCTTGAGGGGCCATGAGTTCACGGAGGAAAACACGTTTGTGTTTAGGGGCCACCGCCAATGCAGAGCGTGTAAACGTTTAAGTAAAAAAAATCGACGCGCACGCGGCGGAATAGGCGTTAAACTTGAGGATCGTAAAGCTAGTTTGTGGCGTAATTACAAACTACGTCTTGACGACGTTCAGGCCATGGAGCGCAAACAAAACTATGTTTGTGCGATTTGTTCCAAGCCGCCACAACGTAGGTCTCTGGACGTAGACCACGATCATGCTACGGGTGCGATTCGTGGTTTGCTTTGCGAGCATTGCAACAAAGGACTAGGCCATTTTTACGACAATCCTGACCTGCTGATTTTGGCCTCCAACTATCTCAAACAATTTAAATCCATTTAGTTATGCCAACTGTGAGTCCAGGGTACACTTTCACCGGCACAAACGACCCGATCACCTACACCAAGCTGAACCTGTTGGGTCAGCCGACGGTGGCGGCGGTGGGGCCGAATGACGTTACGACCAGCACTATCGCCAATCTGGCGGTTACGACGGCCAAGATCGCCGACGACGCTGTGACCACGGCAAAGATTGCCGATGATGCGGTGACGACGGACCAGATCGCTTCAGGGAACACCTACGATGCGGTTACTATCACCAACGGTGCTACGGTATCTACCGGTGGGGTGACGGTGACGGCAGGCGGAATCACGTTAGGCGCTGGCACGCCTATCAACATGGCTGCCACTACGGAAACGCCATACTCCGGTGCTATGTCGCTTACCTTTAGCGCGACCAAAGGGAACACGCGCTTGATCACCGCTACAGGCAGCACGGCATCAACGATTACGCCAGCTACGATACCAGCGGCTGGTTATGTGCTCATCATCCGCTTCAACGCTGGATCAACCGGTGGCAACGTCATCACGTTTGGCAGTGGCTTCAAAACGCTGACCGCCACTCCGACGCTTACGCTCGCCACAGCCAACAAGTACTACTCCATCATGTTCGTGTCAGACGGCACGGACTTGGTTGAGATCAGCCGCACTGCCTCCGTAGGATAATGGCTACGATCTTTGAGAGTCTGACCGACGCCCAGATTGAGGCGATGTTGGCCGAGCTGGAGGCCCAGCAGGCGGCTGAAGCCATTCTGGCTGGTCAGGCTCCAGAGGCAGCGTTCCCAGAGACGGCGGCGCCAGAGGTTGCAGTTGGCGATAACATCTTCTTGCCACCCGCAGTAGCAACAGCACCAGAAGTCGCAGTAGTCCCGGAAACAATCATCGCTCCAGAGGTGCTCGCGGTGGAAGCTGATACTGGCACCACAGGTGGACAAGTCGCCACCGACCTTGGTCAGATCCCGACAAATCGTGATGTAAACGTCATTGGTGCAGATGGCGGGTTGTTCACGGGTGGCCTAGCCAAGCCGGGGCCTGGTGATGTTCTCCGTGATCCTCTCGTTGTTACTACCGGAACGACTGGCACCCAGCCCGGCATCGAACAGCCCGGCGTCACTTACCCTGGCAGCGGCCAACCTATATTTGCTGGTGGAGGAGCTGGGACGCTCGGTGGACTGACGCCTAATATCCCTAGTGGCACCTTGGGTGGCGGCATCTTCGGCGGTGGTACGCAAGCGCCAGAACTTACCGGCGTTACTCCCGGCATTGCTCCCGGCGGTGCTCAAGTTACCGGTGGCGACACCACGATTGAAGTGCCGACCCTCAAGGGTGAGATCCTTACGTCGGAGCAACTTCAAGACATCATCAAAGGGCGCTTGGACGCCAAGCAGGTGGAAATTGGTCGCGGGCTCACTCAAACCCAAGCCAACAACATCATTGATGACGTTTTTGAGGAGCTGTACGGCCGCACGCCATTTGGTGGTGTCAACAAGCCTCGCACGCAGGGCGGTATACCGTTGGTTATTCCCCTGCCGATTGATCCAACTACCGGCCTAATTCTTACAGCAGCGGGTTTGCTGGCTTCGGGTGGTAACATTGCCACAGTCAACCCCAACGATCCGCTTGGAAGCCTCGTAGATGCTGCCAAAGGAACGGCTGGGGCGATTGGTAACGTCATAGATGTGGTCACCGACCCCGCTGGCGTCCTAGATCGCATGGGAACGCAGCCCGGTGGCACCACTGGCAGCGGTCAGTCTACCACCAATGTTCCCGTTATCGTTGGCACAGGCGCTCTAGGAGGCTCAACTAGCCAGCCCGCTGGCGGAACTACTGGAGCGCCGCAGACAGGTGGCATTTTCATCCCTCCCGTTGTTGGTACGGGCGATAACACCAGCACCGTAGGCCAAACCCAACCCATTCGTCAGACCACTACTGCGGAATCTCAAGTTCCGATAAGCATTTCGACGACTAGTAAACCAGAACAGCCGGTTGGTCAGGGTCCAGCAACTATTGCTACTTCCGTAGGCCAAGCGCAGCCAACGCCCGTAAGGCAAACCGCAACCGCCGATGAGTCTACGGTTTCCGTGCAAGGTCCGGGATTCATTGCTGGCACTCCAAGCACTTCAACCGTTAATCAAGGAGCAGTTCGTCAAACCGCTACGGCAAACGAATCTAATGTTCCAAGTCAGTCCCCAGGTTTCATAGCTGGAACGCCATCAACCAGCACGACTCCAACGAGCACTACCACGCCACCCGCGACTCCCATCTTTATGAACAACTTCACCTTTACCAAGACCACTCCCGGTCAGGTGGCGCTGCGCGACTTTGAGAAGGAATTCGGCCTTACGTCCAGCGCCTTGATGGGAGACAGGGGCAAAGACCTCGCTAACTTCTACCAGCAGCTCCAGTCCCAGTTCACCCCGTCCACTCTGACCCAGCTTGCTGGCACGTCCCAGCAGCAACTGATGTCGGACCTTGATCGTCTGGCGATGGCCCAGCGCGGGCAGTTGTCCCCCGAGGACGTCCGCTCGGCCCAGCAATCCGCCCGTGAGGCATACGCCGCCCGTGGTCAGGTCATGGCCCCCGGTGCTATCGGAGCCGAGATCCTCAACCGTGACGTTCTCCGCAGGCAGCGTGAGGCGGAGGCGCGGGCCAATGTCCAGCAGTCGATGGCTAACCTTGGAGCGGCGGCCCAGCTCCAGACGGGCAACATCTTTGCCCCGTTTGCCAAGCTGCTGGCCGAGACCTACGGCCCGACGAGCGGGTACGCCAATGCGGTGTACGACTACAATGTGAACGCCTACAACGCCTACCAAGCGGCGCAGGAGAACCTTGCGGCGTACAAGGAGGCGGCAGCCAAAGGTCAGCAGGCGGAGTACATTTCCGCGTTTGCCCAGTTCCTTTCCAAGAATGGCATCGCAACCACGGTAAACGCCATTGAAGACGTCTTCAAGAAGTTGATGGGCAAGACGTGATCTGAATAGCAGCTTAACCACTTACTCCCATGGGCTACGTTCCTGTTGAAAGAAACGCTGGGCAAATCATGTACCAAGGCGCCATGCAGCGGGCGCGTACCTTGGGTCAAACACTCCGAGACGTTGGTGAGACGATGTACCAACGCGATCAGGAGAACAAAGCGTTCGGTGCCAAACTCAAGTCGCTGGAACAACTGATCAAAGCTAACGCCAGTAACTTCAAACTGGATGAAGCAGGCGTTAAGCAGTTTCTGTCGATTGATCCGTCCGAATCGCCACGCGACCGCTATTTGCGGATCGGCAGCTTCGTAGAGGACTCGATCAAAAACGCCCAGTTGGAACGTCAAGCCCTCCAAAACAAGAAGCTCCAGCAAGATCTTGATGCACAAGAGCGATTAAAGAAGATCTACGAACAGATGTTTGGCGGGAAGCAGCCCACCAGCCAAGCCGCCACAGCTCCCGGTGGAGCCCCTGCGGCTGGCCCAAGCAAGTATCGACGCGTAGATACAGCCGCCCAGCCCCCGTCAGGTTTAGAGCGCGGAACCGGCGAGATGTCGTTGTTAAACTCTCTACGTCAATTCGCAGGCCAAGGCGATCAACAGCCCCAAGCCATCCCCGGAGCGCAGCCGTTCGAATTCAAATTGCCTCCTCCGTCCCAAATGGCGCCGAGTGGAGCCCAATCCGCTCCGTCTGCTGCTGCTCCGTCAACGGCGGCGGCAGCCCCCTCTCCGGCTGTGGCAGAACAGCCAACGGAAGAGGAGGCTGTTGAGGAGACTTACGACGTTCCTCCGCCTCCCGTGCCGGAGTGGTTCAAACAAAGCCAAGGCGGCCTAGGATCTGACCTTCAGCTATCGCCAGAAGCAAAAGCCATTGCGGCTAAATTGCGCGAGGAATACGAGGCGTCGCAGCCGTCCGAAGGTGGACGCGAACCAGTTCGTACTATCAGTGCTACTCAAGATACGGCGCGGCCACGAAAGAAGTCCATCACCTTGGACGCCGAGGGAATTAAGGCGATTCTGTCAAATCCACGCATTCTCGTAGAGTCGTTTTCTGATGTTGCTGGAGATGTTTATCAACAAGGACTGCGGCGGGAACGTCTTGACCGAATCATGCGCGACCAAGAGCAATTACGCGCTCTTGAACAAATGATGCGAACCAAGCGCCGGGGACGCTAAACCATGCCAACTTTCACTTACGCCGACGACCAGGGCAGGACGGTCACGGTCAACCGTGATACGGAGCCTACTGATGCGGAGCTGGATCAGCTCTTTGCTGCTCAATCGGCAAAGCCGCAGGGCGCCACCGCGCCAGCATCGGTTTTGCAGTTTGCCGGTCAGCTTCCTCGCTCTGCTTCACCCGCAGCTCCTACGGCTGAAGTTGAAGTCATGGATGAAGAGGTGATGCCGATGCCGAAATCGGCTGTTGGCCCGCGTCCAAGCGTCCGTGATGCGATCAAGAAGGCCGTTGAGCTTTCGATGGGTGGCGCGTTTGGAACACCCACGACCGCCCAGATCAATCAACTGTATCTGGCGATGCAGGACGATTATGACCGTGCGACGCGTCCGGTGGAAAAGAGCGAGCGCGACAAGGCTTACGAGATTTTCACCAACGAGTTCATTTTCGACAACAAACGGATGCCTAATCCGAAGGAGGCCCGAGAGCTTTACCAACGAGCGGCTACATCTGGTACGCGGCAGTACAGCGAAGGCTTCATGGTTCGTGATTCCAACGGTAACTTCACCGGCTTCACGTTCATTGATCCAGCAAACGGAACCATCAAAGTCCGCAAACTAGATGGAAGCATGGTGGACATGACGCAGGATTACATTCCCGCTACGGCCACATCCTTCCAGAAGGACGTTTTGTCCATCAATGATTTCCGAAAGCTACGCGGTGAGGTCACTGACGACGAAATCAGCCTCAATCGTATGAGTGCCTACGTCAAAAAGGTAAAAGACATACCGACTGGCATTAGGCGTTTGGCGGATGAATTTGCGGCTAATTTCAAAACCCTCTTGGGAGACAAACTTACCCGTGAGCAAATTACGCAAAAAGTTGCCCGTGGTGAGTTGCAAGGACTCGTTGGAGCGACACGGCTATCCACGGTAGGCGGCGGAGTAATGACTGAACAGGATGCCATCCGTGTCCTTCAGCGCCTCGGCGGTGATGTTAATGCCTTCCAGAACCCCGAGGTCGTTCAGCGTGCTATTGCTGACGTCTACGGAGAGCGTTATCGTAGGTATCAAGATAACGTGAACGCCTACAATATGGCCGTGGACAACTACTACGGCAGGAAGGGTTCGCAAGGCGCTGCGTTCTACAAACCAATCAAGCCGATTGAAATGGATTCGATAATGGAGCAGGGCGCCACTGGCATTTACGGAGCCCCTGCTTCGTTGGAAGAAAAGAAAGCGCGTCTCAAAGAGCTTCAGAATCGATAACGCCATGGCTACCACCCGCAAATACACCGCCGAAGAGCAGGCCGAGATCATTCGCCTGCAAAACGAGATTGCTGCGGAAGAGGCGGCCATGCGCGGCAACGAACTTCCCAGCGAATCGGATGCCATGCGTAAGCGCATCCTTGATGCAGCTAAACGCGCTGGTGTTCAGATTACCTACGAGGCTGGCGGTGCCGCCCTTGGTCAAAAAGCCGGACTTCCGCTTGCCCCGTACACCCTTGGTTTATCTGTTCCGGTTATGGGCGCCATTGGTGGCGCGGCGGGTTATTACGGGGCGATGACCCAACTGGGTGAGGAGCCGACAATGCTCGGTGCATTGCAGGCCGCTGGTATGGGCGCCATTCCTTTTGCCCCAGAAGCTCGGATGGCTGCGACGGCCGCTGCAAATGTTGCACCAGTGACCGGACGGGAACTTCTGTCTTCTGCTGCACGCATGGGTGGTGCTACTACTGCCGCCACCGTAGCGCCCAAGTTAGCGATGGGGGAAGAACTGACCGCGATGGATGTCATTCCAGCAGCAGGTGGTGCGGCCTCTGGTGCGGCTGCTCGTTTTGCTGGTGCAACCACCGCTGCCAGCGGGATCCCTGGCAGACCGACCACTGAAATGGCCCGCGCTGCCGGTCCCAGCAAAGAGGCTGCCGCCGCTGCCATCCGCCGTTCCCAGAACCTTGATCGCGACGCCCAGATGCGGAACTGGATCGCTGCCGGTGGCGTTTTGGACCCCAAGCAGTCCAATCCCAATGTCATTACTCGCACCATGGAACGCTCCGTGGGCGAATCGCAGGTTGTTTTGGACGAACTACGCCGCATCAACAATGCGAAGGCCGGTGAGCTTGCCCGTCAGCAAATCGGAATGGATGTGGCGATGCAGCTCACGCCAGATAATTTCAAAAACGTCCGCGATCCTCTGATAGACGCTTACAAAGCCGTTTCTGGAATTAATACTGCGGCAAAAAACAAATACAAAAAACTTGAAGTTGCACGGGATGAAATGAGGCAGGCGTGGCGTGTTTGGCGTTCAGCGCGTGATACGAATATGGGAAGCACGCCAAAGCTGCTTGATGAGGCTAAAGCAGCTACTGCTAAAGTTAATAAGCTAGATGATGAATTGTTGGATATAGCTTATAAGGCAAAACGTGTGGATTTGTACAACAATCTTCAGGCTGCCCGTCCGAAAATGGCCGCATTGTACACGGTCGAGTCGGCAACCATCCCAGGAGCAAATGTTTTAGACCCAAGCGTTATCTACGGGATTCACGAAGCCAGTCCAAAATACCTGACGGATCAGCTTCGTATGATCGCGGAGGTTTATGGCGCTCAAAGCTCGGTCTTCGGAAAAGTGACCGAAGCCGCCGCAACACGCCGTCTGCCGCTTGGTGCGTCTACTATTGGAGCTGGGCTTGGTGGAACCTACGGTTTTCAAGCCGCAGGAGCGCCGGGAGCTGCTGCCGGTGCTCTTCTTGGAACTTTGGCCGGAGGAACTGTTGGCAGTGCCATTTCCGAACCGCTGCAACGTCGGCTACTGGAGTTCATGAGTGGCTCAAGCGGGTATTTCTCTCGCGGTTTTCAACGTGCTAGTGGCGTGCCCCAATACGGAACCAATGTCCCCAGCAATCTATCGCTTTTCCTAGCCAAAACTGGCAGCCCTGCTGGGCTTCAGCTCCAACAGTTCATTGAGCAAGAACAACAGCCCAACTTCGCCCGCTAACATGCCTTTCAAATCCAAAGCCCAGTCCCGAGCCTGCTTCGCGTCCAAGGGCTTCGACGGCTCCGTCGATTGCATGAAGTGGGCGAAGTCCACCCAATACAAGAAGTTGCCTGCCCGCGTGAAGAAGCCAAAGAAGAAATAATCTCCTACCATGAAAAACGGTCTACCTAGGTCCAACAACGGTCCCTGCCAGTGCTCACCCCAGAAGGGTGACAGCCTCCAGGGCATTCCCGATCACGTTCAGCGGCCCGCCCGCAAGGAAGTGAGCGTCAAAGCCATCGGCCCCAACATGAAACTGTCCAACGGCGGCTACAAGGTCGTCGAAGTCCGCTCCGGTGGTGAGCCGGTGGGGATGGGAGAGGGCCGGAAGATGCGGAAGCGGGAGATGGACTACGAAGACGACGAGGATTGATCCCTAGCCTGCCATGCTCGATCTACTGACCAATGCCTTGGGTGGTGGTGCGCTGGGCGTCCTGCTCCGCATCGGCAATGGCTTTTTCGAGACATGGCGGGCGGACAAGGAGAGTAAGCTGAAGATCGAGGAGGCGAAGGCCATGGCAGCCATCGCAGCGGACAAGGCGGCTTGGGATGCTTTCACTGCTTCCCAAGCACAGGCGACTCCGCCCTCCAACACGCCCGGCTGGGCAGCCGCCATCCTGACGCTTTTCCGGCCTTTCATCACCCTGTTGCTGCTCATCATCACAGCAGTGATCTTCTTCAACGTAACGGGGCAGGAACAGGCGGATATGGTCGATGAGTTCCAGTTCGCCGCCATGAACTGCATCGGCTGGTGGTTCGGTGACCGGATGGTGAGGAAGAAATGAGCATCGACACCCACATCGAGACGGCCAAGGAGGTGGCGGGTAAGTCGATTGGCCGGTACGGGTTGGCTTACATCACCGGCATTGTCCTGATCGGCGTGGGGGCGTCCGCTTTCCTCCCCGAGTCAGCCATCACCGCCGTGATGACCATGATCGGCGGGGCGCTTGTCGCGCTGATCAACATGATGCAGGGCATCACTGGGACCAAGGACAAGGAGGAGAAGCCCGAGTACAAGATCATCGGGGAACTGATTGAGCGGCTGGAATCCAGCAATGAGCCCATGTCAGTCACGGTGGATGGACACAAAGTGATCGTCCAGAAGGGCGGATCGACTTTCAAGACCCAGAAGCAATGAACATGAAACCCGCTGATTTCATCGCGGCCACGGCTCCAGCCGTATCGGCCACCATTCTGGGGCAGATCAATGATCTGATTGGCATCATTGCCGGTCTTCTCGGCATTGTGTATCTCTTGTGGAGATGGCGCCGGGAGGCTAGTCAGGACAAGTGAAGGGTGACCGCAGGTTTGTCGTCGTCTCGGACAACCATGGGGACATGGTGGACGAGGTGGCTGGAAGGGCGCTACAATCGTTTTTAAGCGACTTTAAGCCCGAGGTCAGGGTCCATGCAGGGGACAACTGGGACTTCCGCAATTTGAGGCGGGGAGCCACGGATGACGAACGGGCGGATAGCTTGGTGGATGACTGGGAAGCGGGGACGGAGTTTCTGGGGAAGTTCTTCGCGGGCGGGAAAGAGAACTGGTTCCTGCGCGGCAACCACGACGAGCGGCTGTGGATGTTCGCCCATAGCGCCACCGGGCTCCTGCGGGACTACGCCACGGATGGGATCAAGCGTGTTGAAGGTTTAATCAGGAAGTCCCATGCAAAGATGTTGCCTTATGATTCAGCCCTAGGGGTGCTGGATCTGGGCAAGCTGCGGGTGCTGCATGGCTACCATACGGGGGTGGCCGCCTGCCGGTCCCATGCGAACGTCTACGGCAACTGCCTTTTCGGCCACGTCCACTCCATCGAGTCCGCTGCGGTGGCGTCTTTCCAGCCGGCGGAGGCTAGGAGCATCGGCTGCCTTTGTAAGCGTGACATGGACTATGTAGCTGCTAAAACGGGGAAGCTGCGGTGGGGCCACGGCTGGGCTGCTGGCATCCTCCACGGTGACGGAAGCTACACACTCACACAGATCAGGCGTATCAATGACACATTCACCGCACCGACTGCGTTCAAAAGCTATTAGTTGGGCCGCAAAGTTTGCGGAGATGCAGGAAGAACAAACGGGTAGGCCGGAGGAGGGCTTCTACACCACGGTGGAATGGGCGGAGAAGATCCACCGGAGCACCCCGCAAGCGTCTCGGCTCTTGCGGACTGCCATCGCGGATGGAGCGGCAGAGATGCGGATGTACAAGGTGCAAGTTGGCCGGTGGAAGCGCCCCATACCGCATTACCGGCTCATTCAACCCGCTCGATCAAAACGTGGGTGTTCCGGTACGGCTTCTTGACCTGGTACTGGCGGAAATGGAAGTCGATGGTCGTCGGATCGTCGTCCGGTATCAGACCCTCGTAGCGGATGGCATCTAGGAGCGGTTTGCAGCCTCCGGCGCCGTTATCGACGTCGAGGGGGCGGGAACCGTAGCGCGTGAAGACAACGCGGAAACGAGCGCGTCCCTTGCCTCCTTCTTCAACTTGGTCAGGATCCAATGGTTTCTGCCCAGCATCGTGTTGAGCGACGGGGTTGTGTAAGCGGGCAGGGTCAAACTTATCGGATACTGGGTCTGGGGATTCCATGGCTTGTTAGCGACTTTGGGCTTCGTTCGCCGCTTTCCTGACTCGGTAGAAGTTGCAGATTTGCCACGCATACGGATGTGAGATGTCAAAAAGCCTTGCGATAGCTTTGCAGGAGACTCCCGACCAATAGAGCTCCCGCATCCGCTTGACGTGCCATGGGGACGTCCTCGTCCGATACTTCCTCCCGGTCCAATACCGGACTGGGGCTGGGTCTGGCGGGATGTACGGCGGGCGGCTCATTGAGCTTGGCTATGATGTACCTCTGGGCGGAGGCGTCCAGCGCAGACCACGGCTTGTCCGCATGGGAGGGATCGGCGCTATTCTCCCGTACCCAGTCCCGCCAGCCGGCTGGTTCCGCCGGACCTTGGGGCTGGGCGGGGGCAAAGGATGTCTTGCCCGCACCGGAGTACTGGATGGGGCGGTCAGCCATGGCCTTGTTGAGCCAGTTGATGAACCGACGCTGGGATACCCCGACGCCACGGACGGATGCCCATGCTTGGGCCTTCCCCAGCTCACGGCGGATGTCGATACCAGCGTAGGCGGGGTTGGCTTCCAACTCCTCCAGCCAGCCCTCCTCGACCACCTTGGGGGCCGCCTTCTTGGGTTTCGGACTGTCCGATACCAGCAAGCCACCGTGGGGGTAGGAGTCATAGGCCGCCTGCATGGTAGCCAGCCATTCATCCTTGTTTAGCCTCCTGCCCACCTGTTTGGCCTTATGGCAGCAGGCAGCAAAGGCATGTTCAGCGAAAGTCATGGTCGTAGTACAGGTTGTGGACGTGCTCGGCGTAGCTCCAGGGCTCCCTCATCCGCCGCCTCATGCCCTCATACCCACAGTTCCACCGGAGGGCTAGGAGCCAGACGCTGGGCCTGATCCCATCCCGTTCCATCCGCTGGATGGCTTGGAAGAGGGCTTTCCTTGCGATTTGGCGGGCTTTGTCGGGCTGGGAGGCTCGGAGGTAGGGGTCGCTGGAGAATTCGCTCCAAGTGGCCCGAGTGAACTGGAGGGCGCCGCCGGGGCTGGCCCAGCGGGCGCCTTCCCTAGCCTCGATGCACCGGATCAGGCGGTCGAGGTCAATCGTCGCTCCATGGCTTGTTGTCACGGGCAAGCATGTAGCCGATGCAGATACCAATAACCAAAGTGCAAGCAACAGTGGTGAGGTAGGCATAGATGCTCATGGTCAAAAGGTGGTCATGCTCCAGCGGGTTATGATGCGTCCGTGGGCGGTAGGGGACTTGGCTGGCTCGTAAGAGCCGGTAAGCCCGTTCCGTTTTACGAAGGTCCGACAAACGGCCCCGATGGCATTGGTATGGTTGGGCGGCTGGCCGATCAGCGTGACGACCTCCTCCGCCGTGAATGAGCCGTTGGCCTTCAGTAGGGCGGCTGCCTGCTGTTCAAAGTCTGCCACCCAGCGTTCTGGAGTGTGTTCCAGAACGAGGGCGCAGCCTGCATCTTTCAACTCCTGACCTGATTGTGTGTGTGTCATGTTGGTGATCTCTAACGGTAGGCTTACAGATCCAGCTAACGGAACCTAGCGGTCTTCTTGGCGATCTTGGCGGGCTGCTTCACGAACTGCTTGCCCGCCCGCATTCCCTTCTTCTTGGCCCGGTTGGTCGCCGCCTTCTCGGCTGGAGAAAGCGACTTCCAAGCGGCGGCGGGCAGATACCGTTCACCGGTCTCCAGCGACGGTTTCCCGCTGCTGGTGCGCCAGTTCTGGTTGGTCCAATCGCGGAGGGACTTCTGGGTAGCCTTCACGATTTGTACCCTCCTCCCTGCCGCTTGTACTCGGCGGCGAGGAATTGTGCTTTCCTCGCGGACCATTGCCCTGGCCGGCCACCCTTACCACCAGCTTTGATGCGTTCAAAGAGCTGCTTCCGCATCCCCGGCTTGGTATAAACGCCCGCTTCGTTGACTCTGGATTTGGTTGGCATGGTGGTCAGAACGGGACTTCCTCGGCGGGTTGCAAGTCTTCCTCGGCGGGAGCGTCGGGCGGCTCGGCGTTGGGCGTACCCATGACGAACGCTTTGTACTCCTCGGACTCCGCGCAGAGCTTCTCGATCCACGGCGGAAGATCTTCGGGCCAGTTGATGTCCTTGTGGCCCATCTTCTTCGCGTTGGCGATTGCTTCGATGACGTTGAAGTACAATGCGGGGTTTTCGGGCGGCAGGGACTTCATCGACTTCGGCAGCGCGGAAATGCTGCTGATGTTGGCGTAGGTGGCCCCTGCGCGGTCCTGATGGAGCACGGACAGGAGGCAGTTGGCACCGATCAACTTGGACACATCGAAGCCGGCAAGCTCTGCTGGCGTGAACGGACGACCCCTCCACGATTGCAGGTCTTTACGAAGGCTCGCCTTCTCGTTGAGCGAGAGGGTGTATCGCTTGGAGATGCCTCGCGGCAGATCCTTGCCTTTGATTTCGATCCGCTCTCCGGGGATCTCAAACGCTACGACCACCTTGGGACGCGGCGTGTACTGTTGGCTAGGCTGGGTGCCGACGGCTACAACTCCGTAGCACACTGCATGATGAGTTCCTGCGGGAACTGGATCAGACTTCTGGCCTGATGAACTGGCTGATACGTTTATGGGCATGGTTGTTTTAGTTGGACTTACTGGTTGGTTGGACTAACAAAGGGACGCTGTGTGTGTCACACCCCTGCCGGCTGTGTGTCGTCGGCAGGGGTTTTCACTTACTTGGGTCGGTAGTTCTTCAGATACTGCCAGAGATGGTTGGCGGCCTTAAACGCCTCCCAAGCCTTCTCCAGTTGCAGGTCGTCGTAGGTCACGATCTGAACGCGACCAGGTTCCGTCGTGGAGATGTAGACGTTGGCCCCGATGGCGCTGGGATGGATGTCGCCCCACTTCGCTGCGTAGTAGGCGGCGATTTGCATGGGCTCGGTCTCCCACGGCTCAATCTTGACGCCGGGCTTGGTCTTGCGCGACTTGAAGTCCAAGATGCCCTGCTTGCCATCTTTGACCATGATGGCGTCCGTCGTGCCAGCGTAGCCAACAAAGTCGTTCACCAAACGAAGTTCATGCTGGACGAGCTTGATGCCGGCAAACTCCAGATCCTGCTTCACCAGTTTGACGTAATCGTAGACATCCTCTGGCACCGAGCTGATTCCCTCCTTGAAGGCTAATTCAATGCCAGCGTGGATGCGGGTGCCGAGATCCGCAGCGTCGGAGACTTGCTCAAACGCTCCGTCAATGATGCGGCGGCTGTAGGCGCCTACTTCCTCGGCGTCCTGCGGCGGGTTGGAGTAAGCCCGCTCGGCCACCTGCTGGAGCTTCCAGTCGTCTAGGGACGGCTTGGCGAGCACGGAGAGCACCGTAGTGACGCTGGGGTACAGGTTCAGCTTGCGGGCGTCTGCGATGGTGGTTGCACGCATCCCGCCGCCTTTGGCCTTCGGCACCTCAAAGACCGCATTGCCGTCCTTATCGTACCAATGCTGGGACTTGCTCACGGCTGCGCCTCCTTTCGTGCTGCGTCGAGTGCCTTGGCCGAGATGATAACCACCGCATCGTCAGGGTGAAGCCACGCGGAGCATCGCCCCCATTGGCGTTTGCCGTCTGATCCGCTGTATCGCTCTAGCTCGTCAGCGTCAGATAACATCTTTCGCAGCGCGGCGTTCTCCTGCTCTAGCTGCTTGAACTTCTCCTCGCGGCAGTCGCAGGCGAAGTGATGGGTGGTGCACTCTTTGCTCATAGTTTGCCCTCCTCGCCCAGCGCGATGTCGATGCCATGCAGGTCTAGGCTGACCTCCGAGGCCATCAGTTCGATCTTGTTGGTCACGCGGTAGGCGTCCCAGTAGCGCCCATCCTTGATAAGCTCGGAGGCTTGGGTCACCTCATCGATGACTTCCAGCAGCTTGGCACATAGCTTGGCACGGGCCAGCAGCTCGTCACCGCCGACAGGGCGGAATTCTTTGTTGGCGACCATAACTCACCACCATCCTTTCTCGCTCCAGACGTCGGCGCTCCAGGTGCCGGTCAGCTCGTGCATGGATTCGCACCAGTTGAGGGCGGCGGCTTCATCGAGGCCGGCATCAACCGGCTTGTTCACTTCGGCCAGATGGTCGAAGAACGCGGACTGCTCGGAGTGGTACTCGTAGTAGTCCTTGATGTGACTGTCGTGTGTGTCGGTCATGTTGGTTACTGGTTTGGGTTACTTGATCGCTGACAGATGGGTGACGAGCACCGAGCGCACGAACACGGCTTTCGGGATAAGCTGGGCGTCCGTGACCTTGGACAACTTCTCCCACAGATGCGCGGGGAGGTCAATCGTTACGGTGCGGCGGGCTGGCTTCTTGTGCTTCACGGCACTACCCATGTGCGTGCATTGCGTGCATTGCAAGCACTATTTTCACTTTCCCCAAAAAAAAGATTGAACCCAACCCGGAATCGTCCCGTCATACGGGACGTTCGCTGGGTAGAAGCAGCCGACGAAGACTTTTCTGTTAGGGTTCGTATTCATTGTGAAAAGCCCGAGTTGTGCCTTCTACCACAGCTCGGGCTTTTTTCATGGCCTGGGCGAAGGCGGGCCGTGGGAGCCTAGCCACAGAAGTACGGTAACGGTGAGCGACCCCGCTAACAGCGAGTCCTGCCACCACCCAATCGGCAGCCAGAATCATCACCCGCTGGCGTAAGAGCGAAGGTCAAACCTAGTGAGCCGAGGGAGCAACCGTGTGCAATAGGCGCATCCGAGCGGTCCCCTCATGTGTCCCGTGACACCCCGTCCAAGGCGCGTACAGCCCCTTGAATCACAGCTTGCCCCCTAGCAGGGGTGAGCTGTGCCCGTAGCGGTTACCCGAACCAAAACGCGGTAAAGCCCCAGTAGGCTTGCCCCGAGCGGCCCCGCTGCTACCTAGCCCGTATGAAACAGTTTCTCCGTACAATGTCCCTTCAGCGGATCGCTGATGTGCTGAAGCTCAAGCTCAACGGCACGTTGTTCAAGAGCCAGAGCAACTTGGACATCGTCGGAGGGCGGAACATTACCTTGGCCCAGACGGAGGCGAACAACCTGTCCACCGTAACAATCACTGCGGGGAAAGCGGGTGTGTGGGGATACTTCGGGGAATTCTGGTCTACGGGGAGCCAGTTAGCGTCGGACACCACAACGAGCTATACATGCACGTTTACGGACTCGTATGCGTTCAACGATGGGGTCCGCTTGGCGAACGGGACGCAGATCACCTTTGACCACGTAGGGAAGTACAACATCCAAGTGTCCTGCCAGCTCATCAATACGGCAGCCCAGATCCATGATATCACGGTCTGGTTTAGGAAGAACAACCAAGGTGATGTGGGTAACATTGCGGACTCGGCCTCATTTGTCAGCGTGCCGAACAGCCACGGTGGGATTGATGGACGGTTGATCTTGGCTTACAACATCATCGAGGATGTGCTGCCGGGGGACTACGTTGAAGTGGTCTATGCCGTGACCAACACAGCCGTGTCGATGCAGACGATTGCGGCTGGTACGACCCCGACCACACCCCGTTCCCCATCCATCATCCTGACGGCAACACAAGTGTGAGATGGGTGGATGCCAGCTTCCGCCTGCCTGTAACGCAGAACATGCCCGTGGAGGTCGAGCTGGCCGGTGGCGGCACGGAGAAACGGGACACGGTGACGGGTGACTGGCGGCAAGTCATCCGCTGGAGAACAATCCTTGACGCCGATCTGAAGTCGAAAAAGAAGAAAGGATGACACAACAACATAAGCCGGGTGACATCGCGCCTAACGGACAAGTTTTCCTAAAATATGTGAAGGGCGAGGAATGTTGGGGCAGTCACGACGATTTGTTGAAACAGCGAGAAGCATACAGGCAGTGGTATCGTGAGCACCGCGAAGAGGTAATCAAAAACAACGCACTTCATGGCGGGGCCGTGCATAGTTGGCGGGCGATGAAACAGCGGTGCTCAAATCCCAAGCAAAGGGGTTATCGTGGCGTTGGTGCAAAAGGCATCAAAGTCTGCAAGCGTTGGGAGGATTCGTTTGAAAACTTTCTGGCTGACATGGGGCCGCGTCCGACGCCAAAGCACTGCATCAACCGCATAAACTGGAAAAAGCATTACACGCCGAGCAACTGCTATTGGGCGACTAAAAGAGATGTTATCCAGAGCCGTCCGTGTTGCGTCTTGTCGGACTCTGAAATGCCGAAAGTCTTCAAGTTGCTGGAAGCTGGCATGACTCAAACGGAACTAGCGAAGATGTATGGCATCACTCAAGGCGCGGTCAGCCAAGCGATCCGCAGCTTTCGTCGCAGTCTGGCACAAGATTGACATCGAGCCGGCCAAGCGGAAGAAAAAGGTATGAGCGTAGAATACCGAGGAGAGAAGTTTTCCGGCTACAATTCGCCCAAACGTACACCCGGCGGGCGGAAGAAGTCCGCTGTTCTCGCCAAGAAGGGCAGCAAGGTGAAGCTGGTGCGGTTCGGAGATCCCAGCCTATCTATCAAGAAGGACCAGCCAGCACGCAAGAAATCGTACTGCGCCCGCAGCGCCGGCCAGGGCAACACCGGCAACATTTTCTCGGCAAACTACTGGAGTCGGAAAGCCTGGAGCTGCTAACTGGCTGGCCCGTCAGGGGTCGAACCTGAACAAAGCGAGTCAAAGTCGCTTGTGCTGCCATTACACCACGGGCCAAAAGGTGGCCCCGCTCGCCTCGGTTGGTTTTCCCCTATTGCGAGTCGGGGCTGTTGGCAACGCGGCTACCATGTAGCTCCTGCTCGTAAGCTGTCAAGCGGGCAACCACCCCTTCCCGAGTGAGGATGTGGGGCTGCCGCCTAGGGTCACCATGCTCCCATGCTTTAACCGTATTCCGTGCGATTTGGAGCCTGTCGGCCAGCCGTTGCTGGCTTACCCCGTACTTGCGGCGAAAGGCCCGTAAAACGGCAGGAAACGCCTGTTCTGGTGTGTCTGGTGTCATGCTTTGGCCCACCTTATCGCGTTGTAGTTGGGCGGGATGCGGCCGCGCTTGTTCCAGAAGTAGTGGTACCCCTCGTCAATGGCTTCGTAAAGCTCTGTGGGTGAAAGGTCTGGGAGACTCTTGGCGTTCCGTTTTGCCTGCCGGTCGTTCTTGTCCTTACGGGCGACAAGCACTTGCTGCCATTTGTTGCTTGGCCGGTGCTCCAGATTCCAGTTCCGAGGATACCGTTTCTGCTTTTTCAATCGCCCACCTTTGCTAATGTCTCGCGGATTTCGCCACGAAGATATTCGGCCAACTCTTGAGCATTGTTGAACCGCTCGTCGCCATGTTTGAGAAAATTCCGCAGCATCACGTCAAGATCCCATAAGGCGCAAAAAGCATCTGGGCCGTGAAACGACCGCAAAGCCAGTTTGTCCTCGTCGTCGTTGAACTCTAGGGTCGTCCTCATCCGCGTGCCTCCTTCGCCTGCTTGCGCCAGTACCACTCACCCGACGTGCGTGCGGCCAGCCGGCGTTTCAGCTCTGCGATTTGCTCCCGCAGGCTATCCCGCTCGACCTCCAGTTCCGCGTATTTAAGCTGAAGCAGCGTTTGCTCTGCCTCGGCGTTTGCCAGCACTACCTTGTAGCCCCAACGGGCCAGGATCTTGTTTATGGTTTTCATTCGCACGAATAAATTTGATCGGCTCGCTTGAGGCCAACGGGCCACGCCATGCCAGTGGTAAAGCTCTTGTCTTCAAAGATCACTCGATCAGTCGGCTGCACGGTGAAACGACCGTTCATCGTTCGGATGAACATAAACTCTTTCGCCTGCTCCGGTACTTCCGAGAATCCGTCCCCAACGGGAGCCACGGTGAAAAGATATTCCCCCATCACCTCACGGTCGTAGCACTTGGCCCTGCACCGCAGCGACCGCAGGAACGTGTACTCGGTGGCACTCCAGTCGTACCCGTAGCAGTCCCATTGCTGCGCGTGCTCTGGCTGCCATCCGTCCTCCGGGTACCGGTCATGCGCCAGCGCATGGAGCGGCAGCCCTCGGTACACCGCGCCGCTCTCCAGCATCACGTTGCAGCCCCACATCCGCCCTGGGTGTGACACCAACCCAAACCACACGGCGGGGACGAAACCGATGGAGGCTTTGTGCGTGAATGATGAGTCAATCCAAACGTATTGATGCTTGGGCAAACTGCCGATCAGTGTATTCATGGCTTCAAAGTTTCCCATGCGAGCGCAGCCACTGCTGGAACTTGTCCGTTCCCAATGCGCTTAATGCGCTCCACCCCGTGGGCCACGCCATTAAGGCGTCGTAGAAATCAAGGTGCGGGTAAATCGTCCCAGAGATGGCTTCCCCATTTGCCCAGGTTGAGAATTGGGCGTTGCGTTGCTGGAACTTGCTGCCGCTTGACGTGCCTTTGTAGTCCACCATTTGCGGCGTAGGCCAAAATCCAGATTCGTTCTCGCTTGTGAGGTGCTCCGGCGTGGCAAGCTCCCATAACTCCCCACCGAGCATCGTACCCCAGCGCGGAAAGGTCTCCAAGCACTCGTCCGAGTCCTCGAACAGTGAGCATTGGCGAGTTTTCCACGAAAACGTAGCTGGGTCGTACTTCGCCAACGATTCGGGCCATATGTTGCCACATTCCGCTGCGCTCTCCGTCGATTCCTGCCCCTTTTCCAGCAATGGAGATGTCTTGGCATGGGAACCCGCCAGAAACCACGTCAACAACGCCTCGCCATGGCTTGCCGTCAAAGCTCCGCACGTCATCCCAGACGGGAAACGGCTCCAGGATTCCGTCATTCTGTCGGGCCACAAGTACGCTTGCGGCGTAGCCGTCCCATTCGACGGCACAAACGGTGCGCCATCCGAGGAGTTTGCCTCCGAGTATGCCTCCACCAGCGCCTGCGAAAAGAGCCAGCTCATTCATTTGTGTCGTTGAAGTTCAAGGTTGGGCCACAACGTAGCCACGGTTACAAGGCCAAATTGTTTTGGCTGGTATTTTTTCCGGTTAAAACGGGTTTCCGAAATTGGTTTGGCCGTTTTCCCGGAGGCCAAATGGTTTTCGGGGCAGAATTTCCGGGTTAAAAACGAAATCCAAAATTGGAACCCGGAATTTGCCAGCCGTTACGGGATGCCGGTTGGCGGATCGGCAACGGAATCGGCAACGGTTGCCGGTTGGCGCTGCCGGCACCGGCACCGGCTCGCCGGCCGGCCGGGTTGGCTCGACCGGCCACCGGCCACCGGTTGCGGCCAGGGTTGCCAGCCACGGCACCGGCCGCACGGCCACGGGTTGCGGCCATGGCCACCGGACACGGCCGGACACGGCGGACACGGACGGACACGGACACGGCACGCCGGCCACCGTGAAGACGTGGCGAAGCGCCGGCCGGGTTGCGGCCGTTTGTGAACAAAAAAGCCGGCAACCCGTGAGGGAAGCCGGCAAGGGAAAGCGGCCGGCAGTTAAGCGCGGCCGTTGGGTTGGGTTGGATTTACTTCACTCGCACATAGGCGTTTGGCTCGCAAGCCGGCAACGGTGCCGGACAATTTGACGGAATGCGCGAGACGGTGGCACGGGTTCCGATAAGATAGCCGGCCGGAAATTGTTCCAACGCAAGCCACCTGGCGAATCTACGGTTCACGGTTTCCACCCGGACGGTGGCCACGGTTGCACCGTCGCGCACAAAACGGACAAGCCACGGACGGACCTTCGGAATCATTTGTTGCATGGGTTGCGGGTTAATTGGACATGGCCACGGCCGACGCACGGCCGGCTTTCGAGCCGTGCGGGTTAATCCAAACGGACGGAAGCGTCCGGCTTGGTTGCTGGCCGAATGCCGGTGCCGTGGCGCGAAACCGTCCGTCGCAAAGCCGGCATTTTTCGCACGTCATTCCGGCCGCGTCCGAAAGACACTCAACCGTTCCCTCCGGCTTTTCCGGCGAGACGTGGAAAACCCGGAAGCCGGCCGCAATCGCCGCACGGAAGGAATCACGGGTTTCCGTGCTAGCCATGAAAAAGCGCCCATAATCGGCCGCACGCGGGTTTTCCCTCCAATCATGGAAATAACCGGTCCAACCGGCCGACGTGCGCGCAATTGCTTCGACTAATTCCAACGGAAGCAAGGTAGGGTTGCCGTACGCGCCAAACCTTACTTTGCGGTTGCTGAAAACGTGGCGGAAATCAGCCGGTGCAAGGGTTGGATAGTTGCCACGGTGGAACGTATTCCAAACGGCGAGCGGTGCCTGGCCGACGTTCACGTAACAACCCTGGCCACCGGCAAACGGACAACCCCGGCAAATCGTGCGAGCGTCAATGCGCTGCGCCACGGCCGCAACCGGGTTGATGCGTTCCAATAGGAACCAAACTTGGACCATGTCGCCGGTTTTCCGGTTGTCGGTTTCCAAGGTTGCCACGGCCACGAACGGTTCGCCGGCCGCAAACGGACCCTGGCCGACGGTGCCACGGTAAAGGATAAAGCCGGACGGGTTGCCGGCGCTTCTTAGGAACGGGTTGGAGTGCATTTGAACGGGTTGGTTTACGGGTTGGAAACGGGTTGGGTGTGCGTTTTAATACGTTCGCAAGAACGTTTGGAGGGTTTTCCGTTGCCGGCGCTTCGGTTGCGGGTTTTCCGCCCGGAGAATCGCGAGGCATTCCTTCAGCCTTTCAACTTCGGTTTTAGCCGATGCCAACGCGTCACGGTAAACTTGAATAACCGTTTGCGCGTCTTCTAACTGTTTGTGTGTGTCGTTTGTCATATGGGTTGCGGGTTGAATCAGTCAAAAAAGCCGAAGAAGCCGAGCGCCACGACGGCGAGTAGAGAACAAAGCGCCAACCAAACGGCCAGCGCGGCCAGGGTTTCAAGGGTGCGTTTCATGGTTCAAAACCCTAGGTCGATCCAAGCAATGCGGCATTCCTGCTCGGCGTACGGGTAGCCGGACATCATGCGCACGGTTTCCTTAATCAGGGTGATTTCCCAAACGCCGGCCACGTCTGCATTCCAACAAACTTTGCCAACCCAACCCTCGCCGGCTTGCTCGGCCAATTCATCGGCCACCGTTTGCGCCACGTTCCGTTTGTCCGTTTGTGAGTAGTAGTGTTTCATGCACAGCCACCCAACCCGCTTCCCCATTCCCTTACAAGGTAATTGACATCACTGTGGCCACCTATAAGCATTCCTTCCGGTGCTATTAGCTTGCCGGCAACCCGCATTTGCAATTTTACCCCGGCAAATGGATTCTTCCCAACCCGCTCCACTCGGCCAGCCAAGTCCCGGTAAACCCTCACAAACGGCCAACAAACGGCCACGTTGGGCACGGACGGATCGTAAAGCCGGCCGGCCTAGCCGGAAGCAAATTGCCGGTTGGCTAAATTGGTTTAACCGGTTAACCCGTGCCGGTGCCCTGGCCGATGCGGCCGAGTTTCACCGCAAGCACGGTTTGCACCGGTACGGTGCCACCGTGCCAACGGTGCCAACGGCCGACACGGCCACCGGCAACCCGTTGGCCCCTGCCACGCCTACGGCGACCACAGGGGGGGAGGGGGGTCAACAGCGCCACGGGCGGAGTAATTGGGATAAAACCACCCCCGCAGTTCAAAATTCGCAGTGCAGTCCGTTAGCTACGGCCCGTGCTGTGCCGCTGGCAGTGGAAGCTGACCTCACTCGTTTGGCAGCTAAAGCTGCTTACACTCCCACTGTCACTCCCCCTACGGGGGAGTCGGAGGGAGATAGCGAAAAAGTCAACACTATTTGTAATGGGGCTAGTAGATTTGCTTCAATGTGGCCGAAGGTTGGGGAGGGGATTGTGGGGAAGGGGTGTCGGAATCGGCAGTACAATGAGTTGAGGGTGGTGGGGGAGGATGGGCGGGAGCTGTGGACGAAGGTGGGGAATTGGATGTTTCGGAGTGGGTTGATCCGGGGGGAACGGGTGCTGGTGCGGAAGATCTGGGGGAGCGGGGATGACACGGATGCGGAGTATGAAGTGGTGAAACGGCTGGATGTGAATGAACCAGCGGAGGAACGACCTGTGCAGCCGCCACCCGCACCAGAACCGCTGCCCAATGCCGTTCCCGCCGCTATTCCCGAACGGCGAACGCTAGAGGCATACTTCCCTAGGGATGCAGTAACTACGGCTATCCTGCCGCAGTTCCAACGGGAGGAGCCGGACTACCCGCGTAAGCAGGAGTCAGCGGATGACTACATCGCCCGGATCAGGGCGGAGGCGGCCATGTGGGCTAATGGGCAGGGTCGGTAGGCGCCATGCCCGAAGGAATCAAAACGGATGGCAGCCATGGCCGGACGACGTACTCACCGCAAAAGCTCGTCAACGATCTGGCGGTGGCTACGTTGGAGGGACGGGGGCTAGGGCTGAAGAAGCACCCTCGACTCGGGTATGTGACCGAGGAGGACAAACGACTATTTCAACGAATCGTGGGAATCACCGTGGAAGAATTCAACCAAAGACTCATTGGTAAGCTGGACAACCTGGCTGACCGCATCGTGGACCGGATGCTGGATACCGTGGAGGACACTCCACTTAACAGCCTCGGGTTCAACTTGGCCGTGGCGATTGATAAGCGGCAACGGCTGGCCGGGCTGAACGCGACGCAGGGCGCCAACGTGAACATCCAAGTCAACAACTACGGGAGCTTGAGCAAGGAGGAGATCGTGGCACGGTTAAGCGGGAAAGCCCCCGTGCCGACGATTCAGGCCGCCCCTGTGGAGCTGCCCAACCCCAACGACATCGACGTCAGTAAACCCGTGGCGGCGAAACTAGCTGGTTAAGATCGCGCTGACAGCTTTGCAGCTTATTCAGCAGCTCGATTTCACGCTTTCCCGCTTCGCGGAGTTTCTCTGCAACGCGAGTTAAACGGACAACCTCCCGTTCCAGCTCACGGGCAAAGTCCGCCTTCACCCGCTCATGCTGGCTGGTTTGCAGGATCTGCTTTACGGCTTCGTCCGTTCTTGGTGTGTCGGTCATAGTCCGCTTTGAGTTTGTTATACCGCTCCAGTAGTTCGTTGTACTGGTCCAGTAGCCCGAAGAACGCATCAGCCTGACGGCCGGCGTGCCACTTCTGCTCTGGTGTTAGTACCTTCATTGAGGCATTCATCGTTTTTGTCTGTTCTTGAAGTACTGAACTTGGCTGCGGCTGATGCCTAGCTCGGCAGCCACCTCCCGCTCCAGCCGGCCGCGTTCAAAGTACAACTCGCGCACGCGCTTACCCAGCCTCCGCGCCTCTTCCGTATTGGTAAGTCTGCCCACTTTCATGGACACATCCACACGCGATCCCTGTCCGTCCAAAACAGGCCAAACGGCATGTTTACGCACACTTGGTGGCCATCGTACTTGATGACTGTGACGGGCTCCAGATCACCGCATGGGAATTTGATGAAGGTCATTTCTTCTTCGCCGCCTGCGCCTCCAGCATCTGCTGCTTGATGATCGCCAGCTCTTCCTTGCGCCACGGCTCGGACAGCATCTCCAGCAGTTTGGCGCTCTCGATCGGAACCACGACGGACGCTTGGTGGCCCAACACCATCAGCGTATCCATCCAGATGTCGTAGCCCGCCGCCCGTGCCAGGTCGCAGAATCCGTAGTCCTCGGAGATGTAGGCGTTGGGTTCGTCGTAGCGGATTGTCAGTTCGCGCTCAATCCGTGCGCGGAGCACAGAGTCGTTCTTCACCTCGGACAACGCCTGCCAGATCTGCTGCAAGCGATACCCCGGCAGATTCTTCCCGCGTAGCTCCATCGGGAACAGCTCTGGAATCGTCCGTGGCGGCTTGTTGGGGTCCGTCAAAACGGCGACGCGATCAGGATTTTGCGCCGCAATTTTCTTGAACACGGGAACCTTAATCTTGCAGAAACCGATGCTGGCCCGCTCGACCCGCTGCAATCCCGACTCATCGGCCTCCTCGCCCTTGATGGGCTGGACATGCCAATGCGTTTCCAAGGAGCGCGTGGAGTAAACTGCCGTCACGATGTCGCGGTCATGCCCGATCAGCCGCATAAGGGCGCTTCCAGTGACATCCTCGCCATTCCGCATGGCTAGGACGTCCTTGTCCCAGAAGATCAGCTCGTCGAACTTCTGCTCCACGGCATACGCCGCGATCTCGTTGCGTGCGATCTGCACCGCAGGCCCGTCCAGCAGTATCCAATCCAGCTTTACCTCGGGTACATGCGCCGTCGCCATTTGCAGGCTGGTGCGAAAGTACGACTTGGGGATGTCTCCCTTGAGCGGTGTGCCGATTAGGATGCGTTTTTGGGCCATGGGCGGGTAGGAAAACCACAGTTGCAGCGCATGGAACCTCAAACGTGTCCCATGTATCGGTTATTAGAGGACCTAATACCTGATGTATCGGACGTTAAGCGCGTTGTCTGACCGTCAGATGACTGTCAGATAGGCGGCATGATCACAAAACGAGCCGTGGACGAGTGGTTGATCGAGCCGGATGTGGAAGGCGTACGGGAATACGCACGTTTGAGCGTCTACGCCGAGCCGGAAGGGCTGAACATTGACGGCCAGGGGCTGATTCCGTGGTCGCAACTGGAGTCCAGCCGCCTGACCTACGCGATTAAGATGAAAAAGCGCCATGCAGCTCGCTGATCGTTACTACGCAGACGACTTTCGCCCCGATTTTGGCATTCCGTGGATTCCAAACCCACCGGACGCCGAGTTGATGAGCTGGCCGCACGAAAAGCTGGCAAACTACCTCGCGTTTCGGGAGCAGCGGAACAAGGAGGCGTTGGAAAACCCCGTCGGCGCAGGCTGGATTCTCCCCTCATGGCAGACGGTGATGAACAACTGGGGAAAATACACCAACCACATCATACTAGGCGGAAATCGCAGTTCCAAATCGATGATAGCCAGCAGGTTATGCGTGTGGGCCGCTGGTACCATACCCGGCGCCGAGGTCCGCGCCTACCATGTCAACGAGGACCGGAGCATCGAGGACCAGCAGCGCATGGTCTGGGATGCTTTACCGCAAGGCATCCGTAACTTACCTACCAAGAAAGGGTTGAACCACAGTGTCCAGTATTCCCAGAAGAACGGTTTTACTGACAACATTTGTATCCTGCCTCCTGTTAATGGTTTCCGTCGTGGTGGCAGTATTAAGTTTAGTAACTACCGCAGTTACCAAGCTGATGCACAAGTAGCGGAGGGCTACCGCGCCCACTTGATCTGGTGCGACGAGGAGTGTCCCCAGAAGATGTTTGAAACGCTCCAGTACCGGACGACCGACTTCCATGGACGCATCATCCTCACGTTTACTACTCTCACAGGCTGGACACCTCTGGTACAGGACATCCTCGGGAAGACTCGTACCATTGAAAAGCGATTTGCCCCGCTGGTGGGTCGAGAGCTACCAGTCGTCCAAGAGTCCCTTTCCCGACCGGGAACTGTTATCTACTATTTCTGGACTGAAG
>Ga0315904_10001275_pt1 | contig 39691 bp, 38 predicted proteins | sample LakEriMetagenome_6_FD_203529 | JGI IMG/M metagenome (GOLD analysis project Ga0315904, IMG submission 203529) | Freshwater fungal communities from buoy surface, Lake Erie, Ohio, United States - Buoy 12 MA120 | ecosystem: Environmental > Aquatic > Freshwater > Lake | place: USA: Lake Erie, Ohio... | reverse complement strand
GATGAGCGCCGCAACCCCGATGGGACTTTCCCCGCCGACTTCCAGAAGAAGCTGGAGGGCTATATCAACGGCGGCTTCAAGCTGGAGCAGGCAGGCCAGCCTTGGCCCGGCGAGCTCACCCAAGTCCGCTACGACAATAGCCTTGATGTCACGCGCTCCCGCTTCACCCTCTCGATGCGCTACCCGCGCACCTCGGGGCAGACTCAGGTGCTCAAGATCACCAATACACTCTTTGACTACCTGCCCAACGCCGAGACCATGATTGTCGCCGGGGGCACCACGCAGCGCCTTAAAACCGGAAACCAGGCCACGATTAACCCATCGGACATGGCGACCAACCTGATGCGCAATGTCCAGCAGTTTCTGATCTCGGGTATGGAGCATATCTTCACTGGCCCCGATCATATGCTCTTTATCTTTGCCTTCTTGCTGGCCACCACAAGCTTTAAGTCCATTATTAAGACCCTCACTGGCTTTACGATTGCTCACTCCGTTACCCTGGTGCTGACCACCCTGGGAATCTTAAGCTTTCCTGCTCGCCTCGTGGATGTGATTGTCGCTCTCTCGATTGTTTTTGTGGGAGTCGAAAATATTATCGGTCTGCGTAAAGAGAGCGAGTTTAAGAAGCGCTTCTGGGTAGCGACAGGCTTCGGCTTTATCCATGGCTTCGCTTTTGCCGGCAACCTAAAGGACATGGGCCTGCCCGAGGGGAGTGCGCTGATCTGGAGCCTACTCTCGTTTAACTTGGGCGTCGAGACCGCACAGGTTCTGATCTGCTGCCTTGCTTTTCCGCTACTGCTGCTCTGGCGAAAAGACACAGAGAAGCGGCGCGGCTCCAGCATGAACTGGAAGAGTATCCAGCTCATGCTCTCGGGGCTGATTGCGGGAGCGGGGCTTGTCTGGATGTTCCAGCGTCTCTTTGGTGGCTAAGTTTATGCAATTTAGTTGCATTTGTTCATGAATTGTGATAAATTGATGGCGTGAGTTACTTTGTGTGGGAAAAAAACAGCGACCACACCCGCCCCGGCACTTTTCAGCCTCTTGCCGGGGCGGTTTTTTTTGAGAGAGGAAATCCATGAAAAAAGCCTTTACTCTGATTGAGCTTCTTGTCGTTATTGCCATTATTGCGATCTTAGCTGCCATTCTCTTTCCTGTGTTTGCCCAGGCGCGGGCCAAGGCACGGCAGGCGAGTAATATCTCCAATCTCAAGCAGATTGGGCTTGCGGTCTTGATGTATGTCCAAGACTACGATGAGACGATGGTGCCCTATCTGCTGCCCCGTGTCGGTGGTGGGACGGTCTGGTGGCACGGGGTGACCCTGCCGACAAGCCCCCTGACCTATCGCCGCGAAGAGGGGCTGATCCAGCCGTACATGAAAAATGTCCAGATCCAGGACTGCCCCGTCGGAAAAGACATCCCGACGCCGTTTAACTGGGTCAATGGGATGCAAGTCCCGGCCTACGGCACAAACTCGCTGGTTTTTGTGCAACCCACGCCGACCAACCCGACCACGGTGAGCCTTGCGGCTTTTCAAGAGCCTGCTAACACGATGCTGATGCTGGATGCCGTAAATGCCTTTAATCCCGCAAGTCTCACCAAGTCATTTTTTATCTGGCCGATCTGGACACGCAATGCGGCAGGTGCCGTGGTAGATAGTGGTGGCGCTAGTAGCTTCTCGCCACGCGTGCACGGGCGGCACTCCGGCAATACTTCCTGTGTGCTCTGGGCCGATGGACATGTGGCAGTTGCGCGTCCCCAGTTCCGCCCCGCAGGCTCCGCCGCAATCAACGACAACCGCCGTGCTCGCAATATCGGGGAGCTCTCGCCGGTCCCACTCCCTGCGACGATCACCGCCAGCGACCCACGTCTGTTAGAGTACAACCGATTCTTTGCACTGGATAAGACCACGGGTCTTTAAGAGGAGACACATGAAAAGAGCCTTTACACTTATTGAACTTCTCGTTGTCATCGCTATTATCGCAATACTTGCCGCCATCCTTTTTCCTGTCTTTGCACAGGCACGCGAGAAAGCACGCCAGACAACCTGCCTCTCAAACCTGCGACAGATTGGAATGGCAACACTGATGTATGTTCAGGACTACGACGACACGCTCTTCATCCCTGACTACGTTGTACCAGGCAGCACTCCAACAGCGGTTCAGCTCTGGTTTAGTTACTACGAGTTTACGACGCCTCTGCGTTTTACTCCTCAGCGAGGTCTTCTTCAGCCCTACATGAAGAGCGTGGCTATTCAGGACTGTCCCAGTGCGGTAAGCCTACCCGGCACAGGGACTCTCTCGCAGAGCCAGCTTGCCTATGGCCTCAACACCTTCTATCTCTTTCCCAGGAGTGCCAGTGCTCCATTTGACTACATCCCCGCCTCGCTCGCAGCGACCACCACCCCCGCCGAAACCGTTCTGCTGGCTGATGTAGCCGGTTTTACGGGAAGCACGGGCAATGTCACCCTGACGCGGTCTTCGGTTCTTGAGCGTCCCTCAAACGGTCGTCGCCCCACATTTCATGGTCGGCATAGTGGGATGGGGAGTGTTTTATGGCTAGATGGACATGTGAAGGCCTTCAAACCGATCTTCCGTACGGTTGGCTTTGGTTTCACCACCCCGGCAGACTTTGCGCGACTTCAAGTAGGTGATCTCGCACGCAACCAGGCAACTCTTACAGATGATTTCTACTTCCGGCTGGATAAATAAGCGAAAGACGAATGAGGCTATAATTGGTGATGCGACATCTCTCTTTGCTGTCCTTTCTCGGACTAACTCTCTTTTCGCAAGTGTCACCGGAACCACGCGTAAAGTCATCGTCGCCGCGCCCCAAGGTGAACCCAACTCCCGCACTTGCTATGGATTCACCTTTAGCGCCTGCCGTCCAGGCAGCACGTGGACGCGACTATGAGACGGCTGCCGCACTTTTGAAGAAACTTGATCCCGCGACCCTTGTGCCATCCGAAGCCCGGCGCTGGCGCCTCACAGCAGTGGATGCCGCCGTGCGTACCGGCGATCTTGCGCTACTGCGCCGGGCAAATGCCAGTGGGGAGGGATTGCTCTTTGCCGATGCCCGACAGATTCTGCATGCCTGGGAGCTGGCACAGGTCAAGGAGTATGCCGCCGCTCGTGCTGTCCTGAAGAAAGTTAGTGATCCTGTGCATCTCGATGAGCGATCCCGTCGGCGCTATCTCGCGCTGATTGCGGGGATTGCTCAGCAAGAAGGAGACCGCAAAACCGAGCGCGTCTACGTGGCAAAACTGGTGGACTATGTGGGCTCCTGGAAGTCGGAGACGTGCCAGAGTTGCCATGAGAACCCAGAAAAATATGGCGATGATGTCACGAGCCTTGATGTGAAGAACCTCTGGATCGGCAAGCGCTTTAGTGCGATCCTGGCCGCAGACGGCGACGCAGCAAGGGTAGGACAGGAAGCCAGGCAACAACTCGGCAAAGCTCCGGGTGATGAAGCCGCACGCTTGCGCCTTGCTTATGCGCTCCGTGCCGAGGGCAAAGAGGAGCAATCGAATATGGAACTGCGCAAGCTGGAGTGGGCCGCCTTCGCCGATCGCCCGTTCAAGCGTCCCGACAACGATATCACCTTCCCTGGCAAGCTCCCTCTGGAGAATCAACGTCCTACGGAAGCCTTCATGCCCGATAACCATATTATCTCTGCTGTGGACTACCTGAGGGCTGGGCAGTTTTCCCGCTGTCGGCAAGAGCTAGCTACACTTGCTCCTTACAGCCAGCTTACCGTGCGGCAGCGCTACCGAATCTTGGCCACTGAGGCGCGGCTTGCCCAGCTAGAGGGCAATCGGGGAGCGGAAAAGCGTGCGCTCATAAGCCTTGTTGCACTTCTCCAAAAGTCTCCTACTATCGCGGGGCCAAGTATAACGCTGGATCAGAGCTGGTGGGTAGCACGTCGTCAGAAAGCACTAGTGCATGAGTTTTCCTCTTTTACATTCACGCCAGGCAATACGGGCCTGAGTAACAGTGATCTCACACAGTACCCATGAAAAGATTTCTTGCTCTCTTTGCGGCGTTTCTACTTTTTATCGCCTGCGCTCCCACGAAGGCGCAAGCACTCTTCCCCTCGGAGTGCTTCCCGATTGAGCGCCTCCCCGCCGCGCTACGTCCCAGAGCCGAGGAAGTGCTCCTTAAGCTCCTCGACTCCGAGGGGCTCTACACCGTGATAGGTGGGATGAAGCCGATGTCGGGGGGCTTTGTGAACCTCACTTTCTCGGCAGAAAAGCCTGACACGGCCAAGCTGGAAGAGCTACGGCAAGTGCTTGGGGCACTCCACTGTGGCGAGAGCCTGCGCTGCGATTTACTGGTCTTTCATACGGTCAATAGCGGCAAGCGCTACGCCGAAGCCGTGGCTTTCTCTCGCCCTGCTGTGAGTACGCTCACCCGCACCTACGAGAGCTACTTTGCGCCTCTAGGAGCCACTCCTAGCGCCGATCCGCTAGAGATCGCGCTCACGGTCGAGCATCTTGAGGGCGCATCGCGCAACCGAGGGCTGGGCTATCTCTACGGCTATCCCAAGAGCGCCGTGGACTTTTTTGTGGCGGGACAGGAAGAGTACGCCGTGACGAAGAAGATCACCCCGCGCGACTTCCGCCAGATCCCGACGTTTGGTCGTGAGACCGGCAGCTTTGTCTATGCCGTTCCCAAAGGTGCCCCTGAGACCGACGAAGACCGGCAGCTCAAGGCAAAGGCGGGGCGGATTCTTGCCGAGTATAAAAAGCGCCGTGAGAGGTTTGTCGGCCCCGGAAAGCCCGGTATCGTGGCGCTGCTCCGCGACTGGTTCACCAATGCGAAGGGCGAGTGTGCTCCCGAGAATGCTAAGTTTTGACAGATTGAATCAATCGCAATCAAATTGCTCTAATGATGGACTTGCATATTGGCAATACTACCAGTATGCAAACTGCAACCTCGGCTGCTCTTCGGATTGAAGGGCTCTGCGTTTCATACCAGACCCGTGCCTTTCAGCCCACCCGCCGCGTCGTTCATGATCTCTCACTCTCCGTAGCCCCGGGTGAAGTGGTTGGATTTCTGGGCCCCAATGGAGCAGGGAAGTCCTCAACCATCAAGGCCATTTTAGGCTTTCTCGCTCCCGAATCGGGGACGGTTCGGGTCTTCGGGCAGACGGCGGGAACTCCGGCCGCCAAGCAGCGCATCGGGTACCTACCCGAGGTGGCGCTCTACTACCCGTTTCTCACGCCGCTGGAGACGCTCTGGCTCTATGGCAAACTCCAGAAGCTGGGAGGAAAAGCACTCCAGCGTGAGTCCTATGAGCTGCTCCAGCGAGTCGGGCTGGAGGGCTGCGAGAAGCGGCAGCTTAAGACCTTCTCCAAGGGCATGCAGCAGCGCCTCGGGATCGCGCAGGCCCTACTCGGGAGCCCTGACTTACTCGTGCTCGATGAAGTGACCAGCGGCGTGGATCCTATTGGCCGACGGCACCTGCGCGAGCTCCTCGCCGAGGTGCGCGAGCGTGGTACGACGATCTTTTTCTCATCGCACGAGCTTGATGAAGTCGCCCAGCTCTGTGATCGGGTTGTGCTGATCGAGAAAGGCCGCTGCATAGACGAGCGCCAGATGGACGCTACCCTGCGCTCGGGGATTGGCTCCCCGCTCGAAGACTACTTTGTAACGACTATCCAGAAAGCTGCGTAAAAAATGAAGTTTAAACTAACCGTCTGGGGCGCACTCGCCTTTGCTGCCTGTCTCGAATCCCTCCGCCGAAAAGACCTCTGGGTCTCGGTGATCCTTGCCGTTTTGATGATCTCCGCCGCCGCACTGGTGGGCAAGTTTGGTGTCGCTGGCCTGGAGATGTTCCTGAAAGATGTGACGCTGACCGTGGTCAATCTGCTCTCCATGGTGCTCGCGGTGCTCTTTGCGGCCCGCCAGCTCCCCGAAGAAATCAGCCGCCGCACGGTCTACCCTCTGCTCGCACGGCCTATCACCCGCTTTGATCTGATCTTTGGCAAGTACCTGGGGGCCGTGGCGCTCTCGACGTTCGCGCTACTACTCTTTGCGCTGATTGGCTGGGGAGCGCTGGCCTGCTTTGGGCTAAAAGTGGGGGCGATCTTTGGTCAGTATCTCTGGCTGCGCTTTCTCTCGCTGCTGCTAATCTGCGCGGTGACGATGGCACTCTCGGTCTTTCTCACGCCGCAGGCCACGGTGACGATGGCGCTCTTGCTGGCAGCAGGCTCGTCTACATTTGCCACGGCAGTCAAGTTGCTCCATGGCACGGCAGGGACGATTGGGCAGGGCGTGCTCAGCGGTGCGTACTTCGTGCTCCCCCAGCTTGATCTCTTCGATCTCTCCAAGAAAGTCAGCTACGGCTGGACCCCCGTGATGGGCTCCACCATACTCTTTCTCTTCGGCTACGCTATCGTTCACAGCGCGATCTGCCTGGCCCTGGGCACCCTGCGCTTCCGAAAGCAGGCTCTCTAGTGAAGCTAGAACTGACCGTGCTGGCGCTCTGCGCTACGGGGATGGGCCTCAGCTCCCAGCTTGCCATCCGCGCTCGCCCCGATCTCGCCGCTCCCACCGCGATGAGTACCTCGCAGCAAGAGAAGCTGGAGCAAGTGGCCTCCGCCTCTCTCTTTGGACAGTTTCGCTCCAGCATGTCGGACTTTCTCTGGCTCAAGGTGGATAAGTACCTCCACCGGGGCGTGGACATGCGTGGCCTGACAAAAGAGGAAAAAGAACGCGACTCCGCCGAGCGTGTCCGCAATGACGCTTCCGAGGCAGGCCACCGGGAACACAGCGACGAAACCACGATTGTCCCCAGCAAACGTGGCGACTGGCGCGGTGTCTTAGGGGATGTAGAGCGCGACATCAAGCCCTTCTCCGCCATGGGAGCCCACACCCACAGAGACCCCCGCGAGGCGCTCCCCCTCTTTCGCCTGATGACCTGGAGCAACCCGAAGTTTATTCAGGGCTACACCACTGGAGCGGTGATGATGGCACGCGAGAAAAAAGCGCTGGAAGAGGCTCTGGCGTTTCTTACGGAGGGGCAGCGCAACAATCCGGAGAGCATCGAGATCGAGGCCACGTTTGCCTTCTTACTACTCAAGGGCCAAGAAAAGCGTCACGCCGAGGCGGTGGTTCATGCGGAGAAGGGCCTGGCCAACCTGACACACAAAGACCTGAGAGCTCTCAGCGAGGAAGAAGTGACGGCATGGCAGGACTGTATCCGCTGGCGAGTTCTGTCCTACCGTGACTTAGGCCAGCGACAGAGAGCGATTCAGGCCGCTCAAGAGGGCCTCGCGCAGTTCCCGGATGACTCCACTTGTACCAAGCTGCTCAAGGACGAAGGCCTCTTTACCGGGAAGTGGTAATGCAAATGACTTGCAAATGAAGCCGTGATGTGATACCTTTCTCAAATCCTATGGCTGTTTCCTTCTCCCGTAATCTTGACCAATTAGGCATGATGGCCTCTCTTGCCTGCACAGTACACTGCGCCCTGATGCCGCTGTTTTTGAGTACACTTCCGCTCTTTTTGCAAGATGAGCGCTTGGAGTGGCTGCTTGTGGGAGCCACCGCAGGTCTTGGAATTGCCTCCCTGACACGAGGGTATAAACGGCACCGTAAAAAACTCGCCCTCTCTCTCTTGACACTAGGCCTAGTTCTGCTGATCTCCGGGCGCTTTGTCGAGGAGGCAGAAGGTACAGGGGGCATTCTACTCGTGGTTTTCGGGGGAATCACGGTCGCTTTTTCTCATTTTCTTAATCATCGCTTGCACAATGCACGACAATAAGAAGGTATGCTAAAAGGCATGAATCGTCGTACACTACTTCTGGGGGCGGGTGCCGGTCTGACGGGCTTGGTGACACGTGGACTTGGAGAGCTAGACCGTAGCGCCGTCGTCGAGGGCTACAGCAAGCTCCTTCCCACCGCGGCACAGAATACGGGTGAGGTTATCTTAGAGCTTCCCGAGGGCTTCTCCTACAACGTGCTTGGCCAACAGAAGACGCGTATGACCGATGGTCGACTGACTCCCACCCACCACGATGGTATGGGAGCCTTCCTGGTAAAAGAGAAGATTCGGCTGGTGCGCAACCATGAGATCCCTTACACCAAAGCGCGCCCTGGTACCGCGATTCTCCAAGACGAGCACGCCTATGACACCAGCGCGGGAGGCGGTGTCACCACGCTTACTGTAGACCCCGTTAGCCGTGAGCTGATCGAGAGCCATGTGAGCCTCGCGGGAACCCATACTAACTGTGCGGGCGGCGTCACGCCCTGGGGAAGCTGGCTCTCGTGTGAGGAGACCACGCTCGGCCCGACGCTCGGCAAAGACGATAAAGGCAAAGTCATCGGCGGCTTTGAGAAAGAGCATGGCTATATCTTCGAGGTGCCCGCTGCCAGCGACACACCGGTGATGCCTGTGCCGCTCAAAGCCATGGGCCGCTTTGTGCACGAGGCGATTGCTGCCGACCCGGCCACCGGGATTATCTACGAGACGGAAGACCGCACCAGCGCGGGCTTCTATCGCTTCTTGCCCACCAAGCCCGGACAACTTATCGAAGGCGGGCGGCTCCAGATGCTGGTCATTGAGGGAAAGCCGCAGGCCGATCTTCGTAAAAAACAGACCGTGGGTGAGCCGCTCGCGTGTCGCTGGATCGAGATTGACGATCCCGATCCCGCCGCCGCTTCCACCAACCCGCTGGCGGTCTATGAGGCGGGGAAAGCCAAAGGCGGCGCGACGTTTGCGCGGCTGGAGGGCTGCTGGTGGGGCAATGGCTATGTCTACCTCAATGCCACGACGGGCGGGGATAAGAGCCTAGGTCAGGTCTGGCGCTACCAGCCCCAAGGCGCAGACAAAGGCGAGCTGGTCTTGCTCTTTGAGTCCAAGTCCAAGAGTGTCTTATGGAACCCGGATAATCTCTGTGTCACCCCGCGTGGCGGCCTCGTGCTCTGCGAAGACACCTACGGCGGGGACTGCTACCTGCGTGGCCTCACGGCTAAAGGCGAGATATTCAACTTCGCCCGCAATGTCTACTCTGGCTACGAGCAGAGTGAGTTCGCGGGAGCCTGCTTCGCCCCCGACGGCAAGACGCTCTTTGTGAATCTGCAGCTCCCTGGAGTCACCCTAGCGATCTGGGGACCGTGGGAGAATGGCCCGTTCTAGGTAGTTGGCGCACCTTGAGGCGGGAGCGCGGAAACAAGCACTTTATCTACTCGGTGACCGTCCATATCCATGACCTCAAAGCGAAACTCAGACCAAGTGAAGTGGTCACCAGAGCTAGGAATTCGTCCGAGGCGGGCCATGACAAATCCACCTAGAGTGGCATAGTCTCGGCTATCCTGAGGGAGATCGCGCAGGTCCAGAACATGGACGAACTCGTCTACGGGGAGCATGCCATCAAGCAGCCAAGAGCCATCGTCGCGCTTTACCACCGAGAGATCTTGCTTCTGTGCTCCATCCGTGCCAATCTCTCCCACCAGCGCCTCCAAGAGATCGTGGAGGGTGATTAGTCCGACCGTGTTGCCGTACTCATCCACAACGAGGCCCAGCGAGCGCGACGAGCGACGGAACTCCTCCAGCGCCTCTAAGGCAAGCCGGTGCTCCATAAGAAAGAGTGGCTCCTGGGCAAGGGAGCGCAGGTCTATTGTCCCCTGGTGCTGCTCAGCGGCCCACCAGAGTGCTTTAAGAGGGACGATCCCAATAAGATCATCCAGCCCCCCCACGCAGACGGGGAACGCCGTGTGGGGCACCGAGGCAATCTTGGCTGCATTGACCTCCCAGGTGTCCTCAATATCCAGGTAGGAGATCTCCCGGCGCGGGGTCATCACGCTGGTGATTCGCCGGTCTGCCGCCCGAAAGAGCCGCTCGACAATCTCCTGCTCGCCTTCATCAAAGACCCCTGCCTTGGTGCCTTGCTCAATCAGGCTCTTGATCTCATCCTGAGTGACCGGGGGCTCGTCGGAGGGCCGGATTCCCATAAGGCGAAGCAGCCCTCTTGTGGAGACTGAGAGCAGCCAGACTAGGGGAGTTGCCACTTTGGAGAGGAGTTGCATCGGCTTGGCGACCCGTGCGGAGAGGTTCTCCGCATTGGCCAGCGCGAGGGTCTTGGGAACCAGCTCCCCCAGCACGAGCGAGAAATAGGTGATAAGGATAATCCCAACGGTGAAGCCAACGGTCTCCGCGAGAGGCTTTGCCAGCCCCAGACGAACAAAAAACTCGGCCAGCGGCTGACCGAGGCTCGTCTCCCCAATCGCACCTGAGAGAACTCCAATCAGAGTGATGCCAATCTGCACCGTGGAGAGAAACCGATCCGGGTGGGCGATAAGTCCAAGGGCAACCTGCGCACGCTCGTCACCTGCCTCTGCCCGCTGCTGGAGTCGCACACGCCTTGCGGAGATAATCGCCGTCTCGCTCATCGAGAAGATGCCATTGAGAAGAATCAAACCCAGGAGCAGCGCAAGCTGCCCGATACGGTGACTGTCCATTCGATTTTTTGTAGTTCCTTGACTGCATGACAGTATACCTAAGATTCTCAAAGTGCGTGATGGTATTTACTGCAATTAAATTGCAAAAATAAGAACGAGGAGGTATCATCTTCTCCGTCCATGAAACTCCAAAACCTCCTCCGTGGGAGCGCCGTGGCGCTCTGTCTTGTCCTGACCCTGCCCGCGCTTTCTCAGAGCCCCCGCGAGAGCTACGAGAAACGGGAGTTTACGATCCCCATGCGCGAGGAGTAGCTCTATGCAACGACGGACTCTTCTACTGGCGGGGCTCTCCTGCCTGATTGCCTCACCTGGCTTAGGGCAGGTAAAACCGGCACTGCGCTCCGGGCCGATGCTGGGCTATGCCGAGCTCACCGAGACTGTGATCTGGCTCCAGACCACCGCCCCCGCGACTGTCAAGTTGCGCTACTGGCCGCAGGGGAAACCCGCCGAGGCACGCGACTCCGAGAGCCTTCGCACCCAGGCTGTAGGCGACCATATCGCCCGCTTTACTCTCACAGGGCTTCCTTTTGGCACCCGCTTCGACTATCAGGTCTGGCTCGAAGGAAAACCCCTCCCGCTCCCCTATGCCACGACCTTTCAAACCCAGCCGATGTGGCGCTGGCGCACCGACCCGCCCGAGTTCAGCTTTGCCTTTGGCTCGTGCAACTACCACAACGAAGCGCCTTTTGATCGCCCTGGCAAGCCCTACGGGAGCGAGCCCGAGATCTTTAAGGCGATCCATGCCCAGAAGCCTGATTTTATGCTCTGGTTGGGCGACAACACCTACTTGCGCGAGGCCGACTGGCTCACCGAGGCGGGTATCCGCGCCCGCCACGCCCACACCCGAAGCGCCCCAGAACTTCAGCCGCTTCTGGGCAGCGTCCACCACTACGCCACCTGGGACGACCATGACTTTGGCCCCAACGACTCCGACCGGAGCTTTCGCCTGAAGGGGGAGAGCCTCAAGGCGTTCTCGGACTACTTCCCGGCAGTGCGCTACGGAACGCCGGAGACACCGGGCTGCTTCCAGCGCTTTGAGTGGGCCGACTGCGAGTTTTTCCTGCTCGACGACCGCTACTGGCGTGCGCCCAACGCCCTCCTCGATGAGAGCAAGCCGATGCTGGGAGCCGCGCAGCTTCAGTGGCTCAAGGACTCTCTGGTCAGCTCGAAGGCGACCTTCAAGTTTGTGGTCTGTGGGGGCCAGGTGCTCAACGACCTCAACCCCTTTGAGGGCTGGAACCAGTTCCCCGGCGAGCGCGGCGACTTCCTAGACTTTATCGCCAAACAGAAGATTCCCGGTCTGCTCTTTCTCTCCGGGGATCGGCACATGGCCGAGCTAATCCGCCGCGAGCGCGGCAGTCTCTACCCGCTCTACGACTTTACCTCAAGCGCCTTGACCGCGGGAGTCTCCAAGGGGGCTGCGATAGAAGAGAATAACCCGGCGCGTGTTCCCGGAACCTGGATCAATGATAAGCACAATTTTGGGCGCATCCAGGTCCGCGGAAAGAAGGGGGAGCGCACTCTCACCCTCACGGCGTGCGACAAAGACGGCAAGGATCTCTGGAGCAAGTCGCTCACGGAACAAGAGCTGCGATGAGCGACACAGTAACTGAGGTGAGCTCAGATATTTGCTTAAGGTCAGTCGGTCTGACCATGGTTCGTGGAACCATCACCACTCTCGATACACTCTACCTAGAAGTCCCCCGTGGCAAGGTGGTCAGCATTCTCGGCCCCAATGGTGCAGGAAAGACCACGACGATCAACTTGTTCATGGGATTCATAAAGCCCACGGCGGGACGGGCTGAGGTCTGCGGCATTGACGTTGCCAAAAATGCAAGAGAGGCCCGGAAAAGCCTCGCCTTTATCCCCGAGACCGTGAGCCTCTACGGCCATCTTACAGGGATCGAGAACTTAGAGTACTTTGCCAATCTCGGGGGCATCAAGGGCCTCACGAAGGCGCAAGCGTCGGAGCTTCTCCATCGGGCGGGCCTCCAGTCCTCCGCGTTCGAGCGGCGCGCTTCCACCTACTCCAAGGGAATGCGCCAAAAGGTCTGTGTCGCTCTGGCGCTGGCAAAAAACGCGAAGGCGATGATCCTGGATGAGCCGACCTCCGGGCTCGATCCCTATGCCGCCAAAGAGTTCTCTCTGCTGGTGATGCACCTGGCTCAGCAGGGAGTGGGCGCACTGGTCGCAACTCATGATCTTCTGCTGGCCAAGGAGATCTCAGACGAGATTGTGATTCTTGTCGGCGGTAAGGTGCGACAAAAACTCACCACCCAGAGCCTCTCTGTCGGAGAGCTGGAGTCTCTCTACCTGGCGGAGCTCGCCGAAGCCGTTACTGGAGCCAGAGCGGCGTGATCGCGGTACTGCGCCACGAGCTCATGACCCTGATCCGTGAGGGGCGCTTCTGGGTTGCAGGCGCTCTTCTCACGGCGCTCATGCTGGGCAGTATCTTGGTCGGGAGGGATAACCAGCAGGCAAAAGCCCAGGCGGCCACCCGTGTTACCCAAGAGCTGCGGACGCAGTGGGAGTCGCAGAAAGACAAGAATCCGCACTCCGCGGCACACTTCGGGACGTTTGTGATCAAGCCCGCGGGCTCCGTGAGCTGGCTCGACCCTGGCATCGAGCCGTACTTAGGCAGTGTCGTTTTTCTGGAAGCGCACACGCGCAATGAGTTTGAGCATCGCCCCGCGACGGACTCGACGACCCTGCGACACTTTGGGTACTTCTCTCCTGCATTTCTGCTACAGACGGTCGCGCCTCTGATCATTATCCTGTTCTGCTTCTCCGCCTTCGCAGCAGACCGGGAGTCGGGAGCCTTGCGCCTTGTGCTGGCAACGGGGGTGGAGCCCGCCGTGCTTGTCGCGGGGAAGGTTCTTGGTAGCCTCATCGGTGTGGCACTTCTCGTCTTGCCTAGCCTCCTGCTCGCCTTTCTCGTGCTTGCGGGGGGAGAGGGAGCGGGGGGTGAGGGAGGGGCAAGCCTTGCTCGTCTCTCTCTGCTGGCACTGGGATATCTACTTTACTTTGCCACCTTTGCGGGGGTAACTCTCGCCGTCTCGGCGTTTTCCCCGAAAAGCCAGGTGGCACTGGCGACGATGGTTCTGATCTGGATCACCACGTGCTTTATCCTGCCTAGAACCCTCTCGGATCTCGCCGCAGCACGGCATCCGCTCCCCTCGAAAGCCGTCTTCTCGGATCAGATTGCGCGGGAGACACTCAAAGGGCTCGATGGCCACGATGCCCAAGATGAGCGCCGTGCGCCCCTGCTCAAGGCGACCCTGAAGCGCTACGGTGTCAAGCGCATCGAGGACTTGCCGGTGAACTTTGATGCCATCGCGCTCCAAGAGAGCGAGGAGTACACCTCTCAGCTCTACAGCCGGGAGTTCAACCGCATCTCCGACCAGCTGGAGGCTCAGGCCGCAGTGACGCGCCAAGCGGCGACTCTTGCACCCTACTTTGCCATTCGCAACTGGAGCATGGCCGCGTCGGGCACGGACCTAGCGCACCACCGCCGCTTCTCGGATGCCGTCGAACGCTACCGTCTCAACCTGATCCGGACGCTCAATACAAACCTGATCGAGAACTCGCGCACGGGGGACTACGGCTACTACGTTGAGAGAGAGTTCTGGAAGACCATCAGGCCCTTTCAGTACGACGAACCTGAGCTGGCTTGGGCGCTCCGCTCCACTTGGTCGCAGCTGGCGACTCTCGCGGTCTGGGCGGCGGCGAGCATTGGTCTCTGTCTCGTCGCGGCCACGAGGCTCCGTCCATGAGGTCTTGGCAAGAGCTCCGGCACGAGCTCCGTTTGCTGCTTCGAGAGAGCGCGGCTCTCTGGGTGAGCGGCTTTGTCCTCATCGTATTTGCCGTCGCGTTTTGGAGCGGCATCAGCGATCAGCGGGCACTGGAGCGCCGGGCGACGGAGGCCCGTGCGGTGGTCGCCCGTCAGACCGAGGAGCTGATTCGCACCCTAGCCCAGATCGAGTCGGGTAGCAAGGAGCGCGTTGTGCCCGATCCGACTCTGCCCAGTACGGCGGCCAGTAGGACCAACCCCTATGTGCTCAAGAGTTCCTCGCCGCTCGCTATCACGGCAGTGGGGGAGGCCGATGTTCGGCCTAGCCTGGTTCGGCTTGGCAATCCGGCGGATCCGACGTGGGTTCAAGACGAGGTTCTCAGCCCCCTGGCACTGGCCAGCGGACGCTTCGATCTTGCCTTCGCGGTTGTCGCGATCCTGCCGCTGGCCGTGATCGCCCTCATGTTCCGCCTCTACTCCGGCGAGCAAGAGTCTGGTGTCCTGTCGCTGCTCGAATCGGGAGAGACACCACTCTGGGCTCTCCTCGCTCAGCGTGCCCTGCTGAGGTTTATCCTCTTGGCTTATCTCGTGAGCGGGGCTTTTTGTGCTGGACTCCTCGCCGTGGGGGCTCGTGCTCCGCTGGCTCTGGCTTTTCAGTGGGTAGGGAGCGTCGTTGCCTACCTTGCCTTCTGGTTCCTGGTCTGCTTCTTGGTGAGTAGCTTGCGACGCCCCTCCGGCGCAAACATCGTGCTGCTGATCTCTCTCTGGCTTGGCCTCGTCGTGCTCTTCCCAGCTGTGCTTAATCTTGCGGTCGCTAACCTCAACCACGGCCCCTCGCCCCTCGCAATCCGAATGCGGTACCGAGCACTACTAGAGCACTCGGAGCCGACTCCCGAGCGGGTGCGAGCCTTCTACGAACAGTATCAAATAGCTGGCTTTCCCGACGACCATGCGCCTGCCAAGTCCCTTGCGCTCCGTGAGTTCGCCCAGAGACAAGTCAATCCCGATGTCAGTGCCCTGCGGGATGCGGCGAAGAGGCGTGAGCATTTTGTTCGCTTGGCGAGCATCCTAAACCCTGCGGTGGCCCTGAACACGGCTCTCGTCACGCTTGCGGGCAAGGACGGAGCCGCGTTTCGACAGTTCGAAGACTATCTTCAGCAAGAGAGTGCACGCAGAGCCACGTACTTTCTTCCCCTGCGGCTCCATCGGCAAAAACTCACGACAAAGGACTATGTGTCTCTTCCCTCCCTTTCGGCTCAGGAGCCTCCTGCGAAAGTGTCTGTGGAGGAAAGTGGCCCACTTCTCGGATGGTGCGCCGTGTTACTCATGGCCTGTGCGGTGCGTATCAATAAACGCATATAAATTGCGTTTGCAAATAAATATCTCCTCGCGTATACTGTAGGCATTATGAAGATTTTCCAACCTCTTCTTTGTGCGGCCTTAGTGATTCTCGCGCTGAGTCCTTCGCCTGCTGCGCTTGCTCAAGTGAGCAACAAAGCCCCTGTGGTGGGGGCTAAAGTAGATGACTTCGGCCTAAAAGATCGCTTGATGCCCACCAAGTACCGCGCTTCACTCAAGCTGAGCCCGAAGCAGCTAGACACCGTAAAAAACCTCGACGTCTCCTGGCAAAAGACTCTCGACAAGCTCGCCAAAGAGGCAAAGACCCTCTCTCATGAGCATGCTGATGGCGAGGAGTGCCCAGCCTGTGTGCATGCCGAAAAGGTGCAGGCGGCCTACAAGGGATACTTCCAAGGGCTAGGAAGCCTGCTCAACACGACTCAGAAAGAGCAGCTTCGTAGCTTCGTCAAAAAAGAGCAGACGGCAAAGAAATAGGAGTACGATTAGGATGACCTCAGCACTGAACTTCGTTTTGTCTCTGGCAGTGATTATCCCTGCCATCGCATCCCCGGCCCCGCGCCATGTCGCCGAGTTCATTCCCGAGACCGAGCTGTTTATTGGCTTAGATGGCGCAGAGAAGGTCGCAGCGGGAACCTACGCTGGGCTTGCCAACCCCAACTATGGGCGGCTCGCTCTGCTCTATGCCCACCAGTACGATGGCAGTGGCGATGCTAAGCCCAGCAACAGTCACTATCACGCAAAGGGTGTGATGGTCTATAAAGGCGAGGTGTCTGCGCCGACGACGGCCCCCTCTCCCGCCTCTTTTCTTCCAGAGGGATCGGGCACACTGAGCCTGCTCCCTGGCACGGGCGCTCTGTCGGGCTACTCGGTGTCTGGCCTCGAAAAGAAGCCTCTCTCTAACCTTACTCTGCGCCCCGTTGCCTGGCTCAATCGCCCAAAGGCGAAAGAGTGGGAGTCTTTGATCTTTAAGAGCGGCCCACGCTGGACGGGGCCGCTGAACAAGGCGAAAGTCGCCTTAGAGGTTGTCTCGCTCACGAGTGGCCTCGTGGTTCTCAAGAAAGATGGCTCGGTTCTGGCAAGCTCTCCGGGCGCCCAGATCGAAGTGGGTACCGGCGACTTTGCCTTTACCCCGATCCTGGGAGTGAAGAAAGGTGCAAAGGCGGGCCCCTACACGGCTCAGTTTCGTCTGCGCGATCTGTCAGGTGGACTGAAAGAATCTGGTGTCTTTGAGCTTCGCTTCGAGGTGCCCTCACCGTAGAAAGGCTTCTTCGTTTATGAAACGCTCTTGGCCCGCTAGGGCCTTCACCCTGATTGAGCTTCTCGTTGTGATTGCCATTATTGCTATCTTAGCGGCGATTCTCTTCCCCGTTTTTGCCCAAGCTCGCGAGAAGGCACGCCAGACAGTCTGTATGAGCAATCTACGCCAGATCGGGATGGCCTCGGTGATGTACTCCCAGGACTACGACGAGCTGGTAGTTCCCTACCGCACCGGCGCATTTCCCGCCAGTGGGACGCGCACCGAGTGGATCCGCTACTGGTGGACGGGGCTTGCCCCAAATGGCACGCGGGTTGCTCCCGAGGGGCTGCTCTTTCCCTACATGAAGGGCGTCGCGATTGTCGCCTGCCCGACGTTCCAGCCCGTCGGGGCCGTGGCGGGAACCTACACAGGCTACTCCTACAACTACCGCTACCTCTGCGATGGAGTGCCGGATCGCTGGCAGGATCGCTTCTTCGACCATATCTTCTCGATCAGCCTCGCGCGGGTCACCGAGCCCGCCCGAACGGTTCTCTTAGCGGACTCGGCGACGCTCAATAGCGCAGGGACGGCCATCACCAGCACGGACTTTCTCGACCCGCCCACCTACCACCGTCCGCGTTTTCATGGCCGCCACAACGGCATGGGGAGCATTCTCTGGGTGGATGGGCACGTGACGGTTAAGCGTCCCTTCTTCCGTGCTACCAGCGAGCGTAACAGCGCCGCCCAGCTTGCCGTGTTACGCGCCAACAATGTCGGGGATCTCGATGAAGACCAGAGCATGGCTACCGACGAGCTCTTTGCGGCGACGAAGTGAAAAAGAAGCTCCGTCGCGCGTTGGGTAAGCTCCATCTCTGGCTAGGGCTTGCTCTTGCGCTCTACTTTGCGTTTCTAGGACTCACCGGGAGCCTCCTGGTCTTTGGCCGTGAGGTAGACCAGTGGCGCGAGGCCGAGGTGCTGCGCGTCGTGCCGCAAGGAGCGCCTCTGCCGCTCTCCAAAGTACTGGAGGGCTTCCGCGAGCGCTACCCCGAGCAAAAAGTGGGCTACATCAGCTACCCGCGCACGCCAGAGGGAACCTACAATGTCCGCCAGAGCGAGACCGGCTGGAGCCAGCGCTACACCTATCTCAGCCCCTACACCGGACAGATCGTCGGGGAGCGCACTCGTGGCGGGACATTCTATGGCTTTCTGTGCTACCTGCACTTCTATCTGGCGATGGGGCAGCTTGGGTGGAGCGTCAATGGCTGGGGCGCGATCTTGCTCACCCTGGTGCTCTTGAGTGGCCTCTGGATCTGGTGGCCGACGATTCGCTCCCAGTGGCGCGTTCGCCTGAGTGTCCGCAAAGGCCGAGGCCCCCGTGTCCTCACCCACGACCTGCACAACGTCTTTGGGGTCTACCCGCTGGGTCTGATGCTCGCCTTTACCCTGACCGCGATAGTCTTCGCCTTCAAAGAGCCCAGTGAGCGCATCGTCTACGGCCTCACGGGGGTGCAAAAAGAAGCCCCTGTAAAAGTCGCCCTGGGCACGACCCCGCTTCCCCTCGATACGCTGGTGGAGATTGCGGACAAGGCTACCGATGGGCGTATCCAGCGCGTGAACTTCCCTAAGAAGCCCACCGAGCCGCTGGTGGTGCGAAAAGAGTGGGAGAACTGGAATCAGACCCGTGACCGCGTTGAGATCGCAGTAGACCCCTTCACCGGGAAAGTACTCCGCATCGACGACTCTAGAAAGTGGCCGCTGGGCCGAAAGCTGATCCAGTGGGCGATTCCTGTGCACTTTGGTCTGATCGGCGGCATGGCCACCCGCGTCCTCTGGGTGCTACTTGGCCTTGTCCCCGTGGTGCTGGCCGTCACGGGAGCGCTCCAGTGGTGGGCTAAGAAAACGATAAAACAAAAAAAATGACCAACTCCCTTCCCGTAACGGTGCTTTCTGGCTTTCTGGGGGCCGGAAAGACGACGCTTCTCAACCATATCCTTGCTAACCGTGAGGGCCGCCGTGTGGCCGTACTGGTCAACGACATGAGCGAGGTCAATATAGATGGCAAGCTGGTGCGCACCGAAGAGAAACTGGTAGAGCTGACCAATGGCTGTATCTGCTGCACGCTCCGGGAAGACCTGCTGATTGAAGTGGGCAAGCTTGCACGCGAGGGCCGCTTTGACGCACTGGTGATCGAGTCCACGGGAATCTCCGAGCCGCTGCCCGTGGCGGAGACGTTTACGTTCGCGGATGAGCTGGGCGTGACACTGGGCGATATTGCCCGACTCGACTCCATGGTGACGGTCGTGGATGCGCTGCGCTTTCGGCAGGACTTTCTCGCTGCGGACTATCTGGCCGAGCACGCGCTGGCCGCCCACGAAGCCGACGACCGCACGATCTCGGACTTACTCATCGAACAAGTCGAGTTTGCCGACACGCTCCTGCTCAATAAGTGCGACTTAGTGGAAGAGGCGACGCTGCTTGAGCTAGAGGTACTCCTGCGCCGCCTCAACCCCGAGGCAAAGATTCTCCGAAGTGCGTTTGGACGCGTCCCACTTGCAGAGCTGCTTGAAACCCAGCGCTTTGACTTTGAAAAGGCGAGCCGCGCTCCAGGTTGGCTAGCGACTCTGCGCGGCGAGGAGGCCAGCGAGGCCGATGAGTACGGGATCACGAGCTTTGTCTTTCGTGCCCGCCGCCCCTTCCACCCCGAGCGCTTGCTCACGGTGCTAGGAGCCGACTGGCCGGGGCTGCTGCGCTCCAAAGGTTTTGCCTGGCTAGCAACCAACCACGACCTGGCCCTGCTCTGGTCACAGGCGGGTGGGGCGAGCCGGATCGAGCCCGCAGGCTATTGGTGGGCCGCCACGCCCGAAGACCAGTGGCCTGACGATCCCGAGAGCCTCGCCTCGACACAAGCCGACTGGCAAGAGCCCTGGGGCGACCGTCGCCAAGAGCTTGTCTTTATCGGTCAAGCAGTCTCAGAGAGTATGCTCTGTGCTGCGCTGGATGCCGCGCTCCTCACCGACGAGGAGCAGGCACTCGGCCCGGAAGGTTGGCTGACCTTCCCTGACCCTCTTCAGTTTTCCTAAAAACAACCGATATGTTATTGATATTTAATTGTATTTGGTGTATGATTACAAATGATGATCTCTTCGCTCCGATGTCAGGCCCAGCGGCTCACGCTCTTCTTAGGTGTGGTGCTAGTGCTTCTACACGGCCCTATGGAGTTTTTTCATCACGCCTTTCACGCGCAGGCAATAGCGGCCCACGCTCAAGACTCCTCACAGGCCTCGTCTGCGGTTGAGGCTTCGTCCGATTCTTGTCCGCTCTGTGCCCTAGCCGCGCTTCCCCTCACGCTTCCCGTTGCGGAGCGGCTTCTGAGCGAGCCGTGTACGCAGCCCACTCTGGTCTGTCGCCTCCTCGCAACGGAAGAGTGCTTGCGCCGCTCTGCTCCGTGCTTTCATAGTCTCCGCGCTCCCCCTGCCTTTTCTTGCTGAAACAATCGTCGTTTTTATCGTTTCTATTTTTTAGTAAGTGAGGTTTTTCCATGCGTTCGTCGCAAAACGCGCCTCTCGCATTGCTTGCTATTGGGATAATCGCCGTGGGCGGGCTCCTGATGCAGTGGGCAAGTAGCGAGGCAAAAAAATCCCCCGCCCCCGGCTCGGGTGTGCCAGGGGGGCAGCAGATCATCAACCATATTGAGACAGTCCAGCACTCGGCCAATGTTCAAGCAGCGGGCGACTATCATATCGAGGCACAGATAGATAGACAGGGCCGCATTGTCTTATATATCTATGGAGCCAAAGAGAAGCAGCTCTTCCCCATCCCCGTCATGGCCCCCGATATGGGGATGGAAGCGAGCGCCGTGACTAAAGGCGATGGCAGTGAGTCTCTCACCATCACGGCTCGTCCTGTTGCCACCGATCCGCCCGGCATGACCTCGCGCTTTGTGGCTGAGCTAGGACGAACGGTGGAGACGATGCAGGTAGGGCTCTCACTGACGATTCCGATTGAGGGGCGTAGCTACCGGCTCCAGTGGCGGCCCGAGCACCTGATCCCCGGAGCGCAGCTCGCCGATGTCTCTATGCCCGCAGCTGTAGGAGATGTCGAGGCGCAGAAGCTCTTTCTGACGCCCGGTGGCCTCTACACCGACGCGGACATTAAAGCCAACGGGAGCCAGACCGCCACGCAAAAATACGGCTCGCAGATGTCGCAGCACAACGCGCACCCCAAGCCCGGCGAGGCACTCTGCCCCATCTCTGAGACCGCCGCCAACCCAAAGTTCGCTTGGGTGATCGGTGGCAAGAAATATCTCTTCTGTTGCCCACCGTGCATCGAGGAGTTTGTCAAGCGGGCTAAAGAAAAGCCCGAGTCTATTAAATCCCCGGAAAGCTATGTGAAACTATGAAATTAAAAACTACCTTTTTGTGTCTAGCAGCTCTTTTTGGAGCAGCGCTCCAAGCCCGTGCCCATGCCGTCTGGGCGACAATCGAGAACGGTCAGGTGTACTTTGCCCTGAAAGAAGGCTCTAACGGCAAGCCCGAGGCACGTTTTGCTCCCTATGTTGCCACGCTCAAGGCTCGCTGTTGACGTCGTGTACTGAGCCTGGGCAATGCCAGCGAGGGCGTACGCAAAGCACGCATGAGCTATGGCTTCGCCGTGGCATATGGAGAGAACCAAAAAGGGGTCGAGAAGGGAGAGGAGCACTTCCTGGCCAGCTTCCATGCCAAGGCCGCCGCCTCTCTGAAAGACGCGGCGAGTCGCTCGGGGGCAAGCTTTGACCTCACGGCTCAGCTTCAAGACGAGACCTTGATTGTTCGGGTCTGGGAGAAAGGGAAGCCCCTGTCAGGAAGTGAGGTTGAGCTTCAGTGGCCCGGAGCCACCGAGAAGCTAACCCAGAAGAGCGATGCAAATGGCTACGCACGCTTCCCTTGGCAAGGGGATAAATACTCGGGGTATGTCGGTATCCGCGCTTCGAAAACAATTGAGAAGAAGGTGCGTTTTGAGAAAAAAAACTACCCCAAAACACGCAAACAAGCCACTCTCACCTTTCCGGTTGTTGGCAGTGGCCTTACCGGAAGTAATCCAAAAAAATAAGGAGCTTAAATCTTCATGAAACGCATGTTTACTCTTATCGAACTCTTAGTTGTCATCGCGATCATCGCGATTCTTGCCTCGATTCTCTTTCCCGTCTTTGCCAAAGCCCGTGCAAAAGCCCGCCAGACGGTCTCTGCAAGCAATCTTCGTCAGCTTGGGTTAGCAATCAAGATGTACTCGCAGGACTACGATGATCGCAATCCTGTTATCGCCACGATGTTTGGAAACGACCCAAGCCGGATGACACTAGACATAAACCACCCACTCTCTCCTGTCACCGTTCTCAATCCCTATCTAAAAAACCGCGAGGTCTTCAGGAACCCGGCGGCAGTCAACTCGATCAAGCACACGGTTGGGATGCGCCGTACGGATGGCGAGCTTGCCTACATGTTCGCGGGCTTTGACCGGCCTTGGGCCAGTGGTGTTGCCCCGACGCAAGCTGCCTGCCTTCCTTGGATTGGCTCTCAAGGAGACTTTTCGACTCCGCCCGACCCCATTGGGCGCTCGATCCAGACCTCCTACTTCAATGGCCGTCTTATGGAGGAAGATAGTATTCACGGCGGTGTTACCCACCAGCTTATCCGCGAGGTAGTCCTTCGGCCAGTGAGCGGAACCCCTTCGGCTACCAATCCCAACCGCGTGCCTCATGAGGACTTTGTGCTCGCTCTACGCTCGGATGGCTCGGTGAAGCCCGTACGCACCAACGGTCCCACCACCACGATCCTCGCCGCTAATATCTGGTTTTAAAGAAAGAAAGAGTAAGACACATGCGAACGATGCCGCTGCGCTGGTCACCGGGCAAGAATATCGCCTGGCACGCCGAGCTTCTAGGCTATGGGCAGTCGCGCCCGACGGTCTGGAAAGGGACTGTCTATGTCACCACGGTAGAGGGTGCCAATAAAGAGACTCTCTATCTCTCTGCCTACGATGCCAAGACGGGAAAGCTACGCTGGCGGCGCTCGGCGCTGGCGACCACGACAGCGGAGGCAGTCTATACAATCGCCCGTGCTGCACCAACTCCTGTAGCCGATAAAGACGGGGTCTATGCTTTCTTTGAGAGCGGAGACTTCCTGGCTTTCTCCCATACTGGCCAGCCGCGCTGGAAGCGTACTCTCTTTGCGGAGTACGGAAAGTTCGACAACGGCCATGGCTGTGGCACGTCTCCCGTTCAAAACGCCGACACACTCTTTGTGCTGGTAGATCACTTGGGGCCTTCTTATCTGCTCGCGCTGGATAAAAAGACCGGCAAGAACCGCTGGAAGAGTGTGCGCGAGTCAAAGCGCTCGTGGACGACTCCTCTACTGGTGACACGCGGCAAGAGCGAGGAGCTGGTCGTCAGCTCCGCAGGCACCGTGCATGGCTACTCGGCCCAGACGGGTGAGCGGCTCTGGGAGCTGACAGGGATCACGGGCAATACGATTCCCTCACCAACAACAGACGGTGAGCGCATCTTTATCGGGGCCGCCACCTCGCCACGAGAGTCCGGCGGACGCAGCGCGGCGGAGTCGAACCAGTGTCTGACCCTCACAGAAAAAGACGGTAAACCCTCCGTGGAGCTGAAGTGGCAGGCCAAAAAAGCGGTCTGTAGCTACATGAGCCCAACGCCGTACCGTGGGCTTGTCTACTACGTCAACGCCGCCGGGGTACTCTTCTGCCTCGATGCTGTCACAGGCGAGGAGAAGTACTCCGAGCGCATTGATGGCGAGTGCTGGATGAGCCCGATCCCCGCAGGGGATTTCCTCTACTTCTTCGCCCGCAACGGCAAGACCTCTGTGGTCAAGGCAGGGCCTGTCTTTGAGAAAGTGGCGACCAATACCCTCTGGCCCGAGGGGGAGCCGCCGATGCCAAGCTTCACCATCCCCGAGCCCAAGCGCCCTGAAGGAGCGCAAGGAGCACCTGCTCGGCCTGGTGGTGGCCCTCCTCCCGGCGCATCGCGCGATAGCTACCTCGATCCCATCGTCTACGGAGCCACCCTCGCGGAGGGAGCCTTCTTTATCCGAGTGGGCACTCGCCTCTGGTGTGTACCCGGAAAATAACGAAAAACCATGAAAAAATCATTCACTCTTATCGAACTCTTAGTCGTCATCGCGATTATCGCGATTCTGGCCGCGATTCTCTTTCCTGTCTTTGCACAGGCTCGTGCGAAAGCCCGCCAGACATCGGACTTGTCCAACTTAAAGCAGCTTGCCCTCGGCTGGCTGATGTACTCCCAAGACTACGACGAGACCGTACTGCCCACAGGGCTACAGGGGCCTTGGGCTCCTGGCTACAATGTCTACTGGTATGCCGCCACGCGCACCGGAGCCGGATTTAACTCCGCGCCGGATCTGGGGCCACGCAATGGGCTGATCTTTCCGTACCTGAAAAATGCCTCGATCCTGGGCGACCCGGCTGCCAGCGGCCTTCCTGTTAGCCCGCTCTGGGGGCCGATTCACTATGCCTACAATGTCTGCTATCTGGGAGGCTACGGCTTATCTGTCCCACCTGGCGGCCCCCTGCCCGGCTGGACGCAGAACCCGGCGAGCCTTGCCGCAATCGAGGTGCCCGCCGATACGCTTGTCTTTCAGAATAGTGGCCTCTGGAACACCTTGGAGAACCGAGTGACACTTCACCCCTGGGCCTGGCCACCCTCGTGGCGTGGGGGGGCTAGTCCCTCCGCCCATGCGCGCCACAACCTGAAAGCCAATATCGCCTTCGCCGACGGCCATGCAAAATCGTTCTCGGTGCAGACCCCGACAACAATCGCCAATGCCGCCGCGATGCGCAACGCGAACCTGGGCTTTGTGACACCAGGCGCGGTAATCAACGATGCCTTCTACAACGGGCGGGGGACTCCCTAAGTGGCAAGCAACTGGACGTCGTTTCGTAATGGAGGAGGCGCAGAGAGCGCGGCGGGAGTCAAGCGGCTCCCGCTACGCTGGTCTCCTAGCCAAAATATCGCGTGGAAGACAGAGCTCCCCGGCTACGGGCAGTCGTCGCCGGTGGTCTGGGGCAATAGAGTCTTCGCGACTTCGGTGCAGGGGCCACAGCGGGAGCGCTGCCTGGTGCATGCCTGCGACCTGAAGAGCGGCAAGCTGCTCTGGAGCCGCTCTTTCGCCTCGAATCTGCTCCATGAGATGAGCTACTATGTCAGCCGCGCCGCCCCCACGCCGGTGGTGGACAGCAAAGGAGTCTATGCCTTCTTTGAGAGCGGCGAGCTGGCTGCTCTCGACCACAGTGGCAAGACTCTCTGGAGCCGCGCTCTCGTCAAAGAGTACGGGATGCTCACCAATGAGTTTGGGATCGGGCAGTCGCTGGCCCAAAACGCCGACACGGTCTTTGTGCTCGTGGACGATCCGGGGGTGGCGTATCTGCTGGCCGTGGACAAAAAGACGGGCAAGAACCGCTGGAAAGTGGCTCGTGAGCCGCGCAAGAGCTGGACGTCGCCCGTGGTAGCAAAGCAAGGAGAAAAGGAGATTATAATCGTCAGCGCCAACGGCTTTGTGGAGGGCTTTGACAGCAAAGATGGGTCGCTGCTCTGGTCAGTGAACCGCATGACGGGCAATATCATGCCATCGGTGTGCGTAGATGGCGACTCGGTCTTTGTGGGCGCAACTCCCGCACAAGCGCGGCTGGCGCGGCCCGGTGGGCGGACGGCGGCGGAGTCAAACTGCTGCCTGAGGCTCACCACCAAAGACGGCAAGCCAAGCGCGGAGGTGGTCTGGGAAGGCAAGAAAGCCACCTGCGACTTTGCCAGCCCCTTGGCCTACCGAGGGCTGGTCCATTATGTCACGGCGGCAGGCGTTGTGTTCTGCGTAGACGCCAAGACGGGCAAAGAGCTCTACTCCGAGCGCATTGATAGCCCCTGCTGGGCCTCACCTCTGGCCGTGGGGGAGCATGTCTACTTCTTTGGTAAGAACGGGATCACCACCGTGATTAAAGCGGGGCCCGTCTTTGCGAAAGTGGCCAGCAACCCGCTCTGGGACACGCAGAACCCACCAAAAACCAAAGAGCCTTTCTCCACCACGCCCAACAACCCAGGTGCGGGTGGCCCACCCCGAGGCGCAGGAGGCGCAGCCAGCAACAGCGGCTCTGATAGTCTTGACCCGATCCTCTACGGCTACGCGGCGCTTGATAGTCAGCTTGTGATCCGGCTCGGCTCCCACTTATTCTGCGTGCGCTAGCCAGAAAGAAGTCCTATGCAAGCCATTCAAGTGGATGCCCTCACTGTTGCGTACAGCAAGAGTGCGAAAGAGCGCTTCACCGCCGTGGAGGGGCTCTCCTTCACGGTGGACGAAGGTGAGATCGTCGGTTTTCTCGGGGTCAATGGGGCAGGAAAGACCTCGACCATCAAGGTGCTCATGGGCTTCCAGCCGCTGGCCGCCGGGAGCGCGAGCCTCTTTGGCAAGCCGGTCAGCGCCGCCGATGCACGGAGCGATGTGGGCTTTCTCCCCGAGACGGCCCTCTACTCGCCCCACCTCACTCCCCACGAGACCCTCCAGCTCTACGGTGAGCTCCACGGGCTAGAGGGCGCGGCGCTCCAGGCGCGTATCGCGGCACTGCTGGAGCGTGTTGGGATTGCCCAGAAGGCAAGAGTCCTAAACCGCACGCTCTCCAAAGGGATGCTCCAGCGGGTCGGAATCGCGCAGGCGCTACTGGCGGAGCCGCGCCTGCTGATCCTCGATGAGGTCTCCTCGGGCCTCGATCCGGTGGGGCGTCGCGACTTGCGCTTGATTCTGGAGGGCGAGCGTGCGCGGGGGGCGACGGTCTTCTTCTCCTCCCACCAGCTCTCCGAGGTCGAGACGATCTGCGACCGGGTGATAATCCTCAACAAAGGCAAGCTTGTCGCCCAGCATGCCGTCGCCGAGCTCCTCCCGCGTGTAACCTCGCTGGAAGACTACTTTGTCACCTTGGTTGAGACCGGCACCGACCCACTTGCCCAGAAAGGGAGTGTCTAAGATGACCGATACCAAAAAAGTCTGTCGCGCCCTGATCCGCAGTGGCCTTTTAGAGACCCTGCGCCGCCGCGAGCTCTATGTGCTGCTCGTGCTGATGGCCTTGCTGGTGCTGGGAGCCTACTCGTTTACCTTCTTTGGCGTCAGTGGCCTGGATATCTTTGTCAAGGACATGGCCTTCACCGCCGTGGGGCTCTTCTCCACGATCCTCGGTGTCGCGATTGCCACGCGCCAGCTCCCCGAGGAGCTCTCCCGACGCACGATCTACCCGCTTCTCGCGCGCCCGATCTCCCGTGGCCAGCTCCTGCTGGGCAAGTTTCTCTCCGCCTGGGTGATGAGCCTGCTCTCGTTTTTGATCATGGCTGCTGTGGCGATCTTTTTGCTGCTGGTGCTACGCCTCCCGCTCAAGCCGATCTTATTTCAGTATCTCTTTCTCAAGGCTGTCGCGCTCCTCTGGCTCTGCGGCTTCTGCATCTGCCTCTCCGTGAGTGTCTCACCGAGTGCGGCCTTTGTGGTGGGGCTCCTCCTGACAATCGGCTCGGGGGCCTTCACGCGCACGTTCTTGCTCACCTTTGGCTCGGGCAACCCTGCGGTAAACTGGCTGGTGGCGGTTCTCTACGGCTTCCTGCCTCACTACGCCCTCTTCGACTCCACCAGTAAGCTGGTCTACGGCTGGGATCTCATGCCCTGGTGGGTTGTCGGGGCGCTCACACTCTACGGAGTCGTGATGAGCGCTTTCTGGCTCTGGATCGCCTGGCTACGCTTTCGGAGGCAAGCACTTTGAAGCCCGCACTGACGGTTCTGCTCGCGCTGGGCGTCTTGGCACTCTCCGGAAAGCTTCTAGGAGCGGCCCTGCCCGAGCTCCTCAAGCAGCCCGACACCGAGGGGGCGCAGGAGGTCTTTGAGGACAAGCCCACGGCCTCGATTGTCGGGGAGTTTCGCACCTCGGCGGCTTCCTATCTCTACGGAAAAGCCCACGAGTACATGCACGGCGGCGTTGTTTTCCGCGCTGCCACCGAGGACGAGATCAATGCTGGGAAGCGTCTGGCAGGCCATGGTGATAGCTTGGAGGATCATCACGGCACCCGCGAGACCAGTGTTGTCCCGGAAGCGGAGTACGACCCGCGTACCTTCTGGGGGGAGCTGGAACGGGGAACGCAGCCCTGGATGGACATCCGTCGTCATGGGCACAACGACCTAGCGGAGGCACTCCCGCTCTTTCGGATGATGACTTGGAGCGATCCGCACTTTATCGAAGGCTACGACATGGGCTCGTATCTGGTCTTTAGCGCTGCCAAAGACAACAATGTCGCCCGCGCGATGGACTTTCTTGCCGAGGGCATTGAGCACAATCCAAATGCCTGGCGGCTGCACAAAAGCTATGGCCACTACGCACTCACTCTGAAAAAAGATGGGCCACTAGCGCTAAAGCACCTCCAGAGAGCCGTCGAGATTTTAGAGATCAAGGCAAAACGTCCCAAAACAGAGCAGACCGCACGGATGGACATGATCCTGGATATGGAGACGAATCAGACCTGGAATGAGTTTATCCAGGCGCTACGAAAAGTGGGAAAGCGTGAGGAGGCCATCTTCTGGTCGAAGCGCTGCATCGAGGTAAACGCCCCCTGTGCGTCGGGAGTCAGGACTCTAAAAATCTATGGCATTCGCCCTTCCGATACCCAGAAATCCTGAGGTGCACAAGCACCTAGAGCGTGTGGCTCAGATACTGACAGGGCCGCTAGGTGCTCTCTGCTTGGCGCTCACTCTAGCGATGCTTTGTGGCATCTTTGTCGAGAGCCGAAGCCTCGCACTAGCCGCTGCGCTACTCCTCCTGCTGCTCTTAGGGCTGGGCTACCCCACCCTGGCAGTTCGTGTCATCTCGGGGAGTGTTACCTTTACCCACCCACGTTTAAGAGAAGGGGAGAGCCTATCACTGAGCATGGAGCTGGTAAACCGGAGCTGGATTCCACTCTGGGGACTGCGCATCCAGGGAATTACATCCGAAGAGGAGGAGGACGGTGAGCTTCTCACGCTCCACGGGCGAGAGCGGCGTACCGTGATACAGACTCGTTCGGTGCTACAGCGTGGACGCTATCCACGGGCGACTCCTCAGGTCGCCTGCTCCTTTCCCTTTGGCCTCCACACCGCCTGTCGTGCTCTGCGCTGCACACAGGAAGCCCTCGTTTGGCCAAGCTACTTTCCCGCGCCAGAGATACCTGAGAGTGGCTCTGAGGAGCGGCACGAGGGGACGATTCCCTCACGCAAGGCAGGCACTTCGGGTGATCTGATGGGGGTGCGCGACTTCCGACGCGGCGACTCTCTGCGCCGTATCCACTGGGCACAGACAGCACGCCACGAGCGCCTGATCGTCACCGAGAGGCAGGCGCTTCGGCTGCCTCATGTGCAGGTAATCTTAGACATTGATGGAGCCGTACCAGGCCCGGATCAAGAGCGTGAGTGGGCCATCCGAGCAGCCATGAGCCTGATCGAGGGCTGGAGTAGCCGTGGGCTCCGCCTCGATATTCTCATCCGTGACCAAGGAACTCGTCGCTTGATGGGAGGGCTGAACAGCCTGCGGGATGCGCTCGCTCGCCTGCCACGCCAGGGGGAAGGGGTAAGTTGCCCCCCTGTGGATGTGCGTCTTGGTCGTCAGGCTAGTGTGACGGTCTTGATTACCCGGCGTGGCAGTACACGTCGTCTCCCTGCGGATCTGGTGATCTATGCGGAAGCCGGAGGAGTGCGCTATGACTAGCTCCACTTTCTCTGAAAAGCTAGGCTTTGGCCTGATGGGGGCTGCGACGCTTTTGCTGACCCATGCTTGGTGCGAGGCCTCCGCACTGACCTGGGGACATGGAATGGCAGGTGGGGCACTCTGGTGTCTTATCGGCGGACTGTTTCTCCGTGGCCTTGGTCGTCGGTGCCTCAAGCCTCTTTGGTTTGGGGTTCTGGGCTGTGGGCTCTTTCTCTCCCACTTTCTCTGGGATGCTCTCTTGCGCTGGGGCTGGGGCTGGGGAAGTGGTGCGGAGTACTTGCTCCTGGCAGGTCTGGTCAACACGGGCTTCTTGCTGCTAGGCCGTACGGAGCCTCGGCTGCGCCGCCTCGCCCTGCCTCTCTCACTTGGGGTGGCGGTCTTTGGGTTAAGCCTCTCGCAGGGCTGGCTGGGAAGCGCCTATGGATCACTCTACCTAGGATTGGTGATCCTGGCTCTCCTGCGCCTCCCTGAAACGCACAGCAAGATGCGTCGCACCTCTCTGACACTCCTTCTCTTTCCCATTCTGGGAGTATTTCTCTTCGGAACATGGCTGGCTAGTGGTCAGCCGAGTTTCCCCCTTTCTGGCTTTCTCGGGGGGTCGGGAGGTGGAGCCAAGAGCGATCCGTTTGGGCGCGGAGGGATCGGGAATGGAGAGGGGGAGGTTGCTGCCACCCAGAAGACCGAAGACATAGGCTTTGCAAACACAGATATCACGGTAGAGAGCGACAAACGCACTCTTTTCGATGCGGTCAGTGAGCTCTATGGAGAGCCTGAGCCCCCTAAAAAGACGGGGCCTATGCACCGGAAGGCAAGCTTACTTGCCAAAGACATGCTTGAAAAGCCCAAAGAGCCACAGGTCGCTCCTAGTGCCTCTAAAGGTTTCTCAACGCGTCGCTCTCAGGGTAAGCCTGCTGCAAAGACAAAAAATGACCCTGCGAAAGCACTACTTTATGTTTCGGGACGTACCCCTTTACACTTGCGACTGACGGGCTATGATACCTACAAGGACTCTGTCTGGCACGAGGGTAGTATCTCCCGCGAAGAAAATATCTTACAAAACCAAGGGGGCGACTGGATGGGTTTTTCACTAAAGATGCAGCCTGCTATCTTTGGTGCCGAAGAGTACCATGAAGTTAAAATAGGCCAGCTAGTAACGGATCGCCTCCCCACGCCACTCCATCTACTTCAGGTACGTATTGACCGCCTGAATCAATCCGATTTTTATCGGTGGGCGCAAAAGGGGATCCTACGGTTAGACAATATTCCCCAGGTACCTGCCGGTGTCAAACTTGAGCTGCGCTCACACACCTTGGACTACGCTAAACTGGATAAGGTTAAGCTTGACGCAAATCCCAGTTTTGGCCGCTCCACATACTACCGCCTCCCGCCAGACTGCGATCCACGCATCGCACAGCTTGCTCGCCAGTGGGTTGATAAAGTGCCTGAAGGCTGGCCACAGGTACAAGCAGTCGTTCAGCAACTCCGTCGCCATGCCGCACATGTCCCCCATGTCCGTCCTCCCAAAGGCACAGACGATGAAGTCGCCTGGTTTCTGTTTGAGGGTAGGAAGGGGCCAGACTATCTCTTTGCCACGTCAGCAGCGTTCCTGTTGCGCTCACTGGGCTATCCCACCCGAGTAGTAAATGGGCTCTATGTCTCAGGGAAAGCGCGGGATATCAAGACAGGGCATAGTTTGGTAATGGGGCACGATCTGCATTTCTGGATTGAAGTGGAGAGCCAGTCAGCGCCCGACATTGAAGCCACCTGGATTTTATTTGAAGTGACCCCAGGATATGACGTTGCCTCACCCATCCCCACGCTCGCGGATTATATTCGTCGTGCAGTAGAGGGAACACACCGTCTGGTGGGCCAGCACCTAGTGGTGTTGGTCTCTTGTAGTGTCCTTGTTGGGCTTATCTGGCGCTTTCGTAATATTCTCCAAGAGGCGCTCTGGCTGGCGCACTGGCATACAATCGCCTGTCGTCGCCCTGAGAGTGCTGTTCGTTGGGGCCTTCTCCTCCTCGAAGCACGTGCACAGTGGAGTGGCGCTCAACGCCCTTCGGGGACGACGCTTCAGGCGCACTACCGGCCCTATATTCGACGGGCTCTCCTCGATGAAAATAGGGCACTAGAGCAGTTTCTTGCTGCTGCGGACAGCCTTCTCTATGCCCCCTGTCAGCCGCTGACTGGGGAAACAATAGACCACACCCGGAAGGTTCTTCAGTTTTGGACACGCCGCCGCTTGAAAGAAACAATGCCATACACATGAATGAAAATCGTCTCAAACCACTTCGTTTGCAGCTACAAAGTGCCCTTCGTGGCAAGCCAGAGGTGATCGAGCGCGTCCTCGCCTGCCTCCTTGCCCGTGGCCATGTGCTTCTGGAAGACATGCCGGGGCTGGGGAAGACAACGCTTGCCAAGGCGCTGGCACGCGGGGTCTCAGGGCACTTTGCGCGGGTGCAGTGCACTCCTGACCTGCTACCCGGAGATATCACAGGCTTCTCTGTCTTCAATGCCCAGACCCGTGCCTTTGAGTTTCAAGCAGGTCCCGTCTTCTCCGATATTCTCCTGGTAGATGAGATCAACCGGGCGACACCTCGTACACAGTCGGCTTTGCTGGAGTCGATGGCGGAAGGGCAGGTGACGGTAGACAATGTCCGGCGCGATCTGGCCGATGTCTTTTTTGTGATTGCCACTCAGAACCCAGTCGAGCACCACGGCACCTACCCACTGCCTGAGGCACAGCTTGACCGTTTTGCGATGAAACTCTCCATTGGCTACCCCGGTCGTAGCGATGAGCTGGCGATGCTACGTCACGCTGCCTCCGATGAGTCCGGTAAGGCGACCGAGGCACCTGCGGACCTCACACTCCATGACCTACGTGCACTCCAAGGGGAAGTTGCCTGCGTCACTTTGGCAGAGTCTGTTCAGGAGTATCTTCTCGATCTGGCCCGCGCAACACGCGAGCACCCACAAGTCCATCTCGGAGTGAGCCCACGTGGTTTGCTGACCTGGCAACGTGTCGCCCAAGCACATGCTTTCTTACAAGGCCGCTCGTTTGTCACGCCCGATGATATTCAGGAAGTGGCAGAGCCTGTCTTGGCCGTGCGCCTTGCAGGAGAGTTCTCCCATATCTCCGCCCTGCTGGACGAACTCTTCAAGCGGATTGAGGTACCAACGGCAGTGGATTCACGAGGCTTGGGTCGTCGTTGATGGGCAAGCCGACGCGCTTGCTGACAAAGATCGCGTCCATTTCGTCGGCGGGAAAAGGGATCATCAGTGGCTGGAGATCGTGGGGCTTGTAGCGCCCGACCTCCAGCCACATCGCCTCATCGTCTTGAGTTTGTAAGATCACCGGCATGCGCTCATGAATCGGAGCGACTAATGCATTGGCCTGTGTGGTCAGCACGGTGCAGCTGCGCAAAGACGAACCATCGGGTGCCTGCCACTCTTCGTAGAGCCCGGCGAAGGCAAAGAGCTCGCCGCCTCGCACGCGAAAGTGGGTTGGCTGCTTCGTCTTCCGATCCCACTCGTAGAACCCATCGGCAGGAATGAGACACCGGCGGCGGGAGAGTGCGTGCTTGAAGCTCGGTTTTTCTTGCACCGTCTCGCTGCGCGCATTGATGAGCTTGCTGGCAATGGCGGTGTCCTTGGCCCAAAACGGCACCAGCCCCCAGTGAAGCGGCTCTAGAAGGCGCTCCGCACGGGGCCCATGCGCCGTGATCGCCGCCACGGCTTGGGTCGGGGCGATATTGTAGCGGGCGAGCGGCTCAAACAAACTCCCCTGAACCTCAAAACGCGCGATAACTTCGCCTTGGTCATGGTGCATCGTGAATCGTCCACACATAAGTTTGTTATACCCCAATTTTCCCCTCCTTCGTCGAGGGAGGGTGGCGAGGAACGAGCCGGGTGGGTTCTGGGTGGGTTCGGGAAAAAAATTAATAAAAAATATTTTTCCTTTACTCTTTAGCAAATCTGAGTATCAGGCTATAATGCTCACGATGGGCTCGTGCGTGAACGACGGCACTTTTAAAGACGACTCATCAGAATGTCAGGAGGAACGATCAAAATGGTAAGCAATAATTGGCTCTTAAATAACGGTATGCCGATGGATGCCCGCCAGGCGTTTCTCTGTGGCGAAACCCCCATACTTCATCCACTCTCCGCAGCGCGAGATCGAGACTTGATTGACGGTAAACAAAGTACCGGAAGTCGCCCAGAAGTCTCAGGGTTTACAGCCCCGGTCTCAGGGTATCTACCCCTAACGCGCCTGTAGAGCGAAGCGCAGGAGGGGAGACGCTGCAGAGCAAGCAGCCGTGGCCCCAACCCATCCCGCCTTTTCGCTCATTCGTCATCTATTCGCAGCGATAGCCCCGACTTTTGTGTCGGTCTGCCTCTAAGCTTTTGCTTGGCAGAGTGGCTGGCTTCTGAATGTCTCAGGAGATCTTCCATCGGTTTTTATGCTGCCCGCTCCTGCTAGAGCTGTGTCTCTATGCAGGTCCGACGGAGAGAATCCCGTGAACACTGCAATTTTAGACAAAGGAATACTGCATCAGGACGCGCTGAACCTTCAGCGTGCCAAGCAGGGCGACACTCGGGCGCAAGAGCGCCTTCGGAAATCACTCACTCCCCGCCTAGAGTCTCTGGCGGGCTACTACGCCTCCCGAACGGGGATGGATGCCAACGATCTGCTTCAAGAAGCGTGGGTCGCGGTCTACGAGGTTCTGCCCACGGTTGATATGACCATCGGAACCCCGACTCAGTACTTACTCAAGCACGCTCGGTGGCAGATCCTGGATCATATCCGCTGGAACAAGAAGCGCTCCCACGATGCGCTGGAGGATCTGACGGTCGAGACCGAGGAGATCACACAAAATAGCTTCACGGCGCGGGGCAACCTGCCTGGCGCGGAGGAAGTGGAGACCCGGCTGATGCTGGAGATCCTAGAGAACCGGCTCAATGTCCGGCAGAAGGCAATTCTGCGTGGGCTTCTGGAAGGCCACACCTGGCGGCAGATCGGCGACTCGCTGGGCTGCACATCCGCCAACGTCGCCTACCATGTCCGGGGAATCCGGCAGGCCTACGCCGATGTTACCCAGAGCGCTTAGCGGTGCCCTGGGGCGCTGGCCGCGTGCGGCGAGTAAAAGGCGAATCAGAAGGCGAGGAGCTAGCAATCTCTCCGTCTTCTTCGTTTTCTAAGGCGCGGGGAACGGCACGCTGGGTCATCCAGGCGCTAGGAACCGTCACGCCGTGAAGCTCCGGGATCGCGGCTTCGATCAGTCCTCGAAACGTGACATAGCAGTGAGAGCAGCCAAGAAGGCCCTCGTCACAGAGCACCTCGAATGTCAGCCCGCACCGACGGCACGTCGTTCCCTGCCAGATATCTTTGCGGATTGCGATGCCCGAATTGTACCACGGTGGGAGATTTTGCATCACGGTATCATAGAGTCTATGTCCCGACCTACCCTTGTTTTCCAGCGCTTTCTGGCCGTTTCCTTGGAGCGCTTTGGCAGCCGTGTGGCCCGGATGCCGCGTGAGAAAGCCCTGAAATTTGGCGAGAGACTAGGCAGGCTGGGGTTTCATCTGGTCAAGCGCTCCCGAGTGACCGCACTGCGCAACCTACGCCTCGTCTACGGCGACTCTCTGACCGAGGCGCAGCGACATGCACTCACGCTAAAAGTCTTCGAGCACTTTGGACGTGTCACGCTGGATTTCTACCGCTCGGCGATGCGTGGCGATGATACGATTTTGGAGCTTGTCACCGAGGTTGAGGGCTGGGAACATACCCAAAAGGCGCTCGCGGCAGGCAAGGGAATCGTCGGCCTGAGCAGCCACTTGGGCAATATCGAGATCTTTATTCGCTATGCCGCCAAGTGTGGTATTCCCCTTACCGTGGTTGCTCGCGATCCCAACGACCCGGTCTTTGGGGCGATGGTTAAGAAAATCCGCCAGAGTGGCGGCTATGAGGTTGTCAGCAAAGGCGGTGCGTCGGTGCGTAAGCTCTTTGTGGCGCTGAAGAAAGGCGAGGCGATCGCGATTCTCCCCGACCAGAACAGCGGCGACATCTTCGTGCCATTTCTGGGGATTCCCGCCGGCACCGTCACAGGGCCTGCCACGCTCGCCCTCAAGACAGGTGCCCCGATCGTGACCTCTTACTGCATCATGAAGCCGGACTCGACCTATAAAATCGTCATTCAAGAGCCTTTCTGGCCACAAGAAGGCGACGATGAAACGCGCCTGATGACGCGGATCAACCACCAGCTAGAGCAAGGCATCCGCGCCTACCCCGAGCAGTACTTGTGGCTCCACAACCGCTGGAAGGCAGCCTTTGACGAAAAAAATGCCAGCCGCTGGCCCGAAGGCTACGATCTGCCGGCGCTCAAAGCAAAGTGGGAGAGCGGCTAGCGGCCTAGCGGTCCGGGTGGATCGTGAGCTTGCGCGGGCGCGTGGCACCGTCGAAGGAGAAGTCCCAGCTCAAGACCGCGTTAATGTCGGCGAACTTGGCGACCGTGCGCTCGGCGATGATTTTTGTGGGAATGGGAGTGCTCTGGCCGCTAAGGAGCAGTGAGAACTTGCCATTTTTCTCGACCAGCGTCCCGCCAAAAAAGTCCGTCCAGTCCCGGATCGCCACCCAGACTCGGCTCTCACTAAACCACGCATCCAGGCTAAGCTTCTTAGCCCCCTCGCCACGATCCAGAAAGATAGCGACAGTGTCGGGCTCAAGCACGGGACTAGGAACAGGGGCTGGAGTGGGCGTGGGCGTAGGAGCTGGAGTCGGCTCAGGTGCAGGAGAAAAGTCAGGAATCAGCTCGTCCAGAGCGTCCCAGCCCTCAGTGCGTACTAGCTCACGCAGCACCGAGATACGCTTGCCGGTCTTGATCTGGTAGTGCGGCGTGTCGGGAAAGTCCTTCCAGCGCCCGCCCCACTCCAGCCCGAGCGCCTCGCCCAGCGGTCCCAGCTTGCTGTAGTGCACCGACTCTTCCAAGTATTTTCCGTCTTTGAAGAGCCCGATGTCCACCGCGATCTGATAGTTGTGGTTGCTCTGCCCACCGCGTGCATTGGTGACTTTCGGCCCCGGCTTGGTGCGGCCCTTGGCAAAGAGCGCGTCTTGCTCCGCCCACGTCCGGTTGGCACTGATAATCTTTACCTCCAGCCCTTTCTCTAAGGCGTAGGTCTTTAGAGCACGCAGCAGTGCGCGAAAGTGCGGCTGGGCCTTGGGCCGCAAGGTAGCGAGGTTCGTCTCGGAGCGCTCCTCAAACTCAGGTGTCGGCATAACAACTCTCCTTGAGAAAAGAGTATACCCAGCCTCGCCCTCCAGTGGGGGAGGTATAATTTGTTTTATGAGCACCACTTTGCAAGCCAGCCTGCTAGATCTGATCCGCCGGACGTCCTCCGACCTGCCCACCGATATTCGTGAGGCGATGGAGAGGGGGCGTGCTGTGGAGATGAAGGATAGCCGCGCCCTGATGGCCCTGGATACCATTGACTGCAATATCGCCACCGCTGCCGCCGAGTCCGCCCCGATCTGCCAGGACACGGGGATGATCAAGTTCTATGTCCACTACCCCATCGGCTACGACACGCTGACTTTCGAGGACACTGCCCGCGCTGCCGTGGCGGAGGCGACGGCTATTGGCTACCTACGCCAGAACTCCGTGGACTCACTCACGGGCAAGAACACGGGAAATAATCTCGGGCCGGGGACGCCGCAGTTTCACTTTCAGGCGTGGCGCAAGGACTTTATCGATATTCGGCTGATGCTCAAGGGCGGTGGCTGTGAGAATGTCGGGGCGCAGTATAGCCTGCCCTTCGAGCTGAAAGAGCTTGGGAAGAAGGCGGGGCGCGATATCGAGGGCGTGAAGCTGGTGGTTTTAGATGCGGTCTGGAAGGCGCAGGGCAAGGGCTGTGCGCCGGGCTACATCGGGGTGTGTATCGGCAGCGATAGGGCACATGGTCTCGAAATGGCGAAAGAGCAGCTCCTGCGCACCGTTTCTGACACCAACCCGGATGCGCAGTTAAACGCGCTAGAGGCGGAGATCACGCGCATCTGCAATGGTCTTGGGATTGGCCCCATGGGCTTTGGCGGCAACACCAGCCTGCTGGGCTGCAAGATCACCAGCCAAAACCGTCTTCCCGCCAGCTTCTTTGTGAGTGTTAGCTACGCCTGCTGGGCACACCGACGGCGCGGGATCACCCTAGATCCTACTACCGATGAGATCACCGGCTGGCTCTACGAAGAGGCAACTCAGAAACTAGCGCTTCACTAGCTTGATCTCAAAGATCTTACTCCAGAGCTTGCCGGTGACAAAGAGCCGGTCGGCTTTGGCATCGTAGACGATTCCATTGAGAACATCTTGCTGGTTGGGGAGAATGCCTGTCATGTCAATAATGCCTACGACATTTCCGGTGCTGGGGTCAATGCGGATAATATAATCCGTCTGCCAGATATTGGCGTAGACCTCGCCCTTGACCCACTCTAGCTCGTTGATCTGAGTGACAGGCTGGCCATTGTTAGTAACTTTGAGCTTCTTTTTGACCGTGCCAGGGTTTTTCGGATCGAGGAAGCGGAGCGTGTCGGTGCCATCGCTCATGATCAGATGGGTATCGTTGTGGGTGAGTGCCCAGCCCTCGCCGTAGTAGCGGAAGGAACCGATCTCCTTGAGGGTGTCTTTATCGCGGATAAAGCCCTTGCCGTTTTTCCAGGTGAGCTGGTAGAGCTTATCCCCGAAGATCGTCATGCCCTCGCCAAAGTAGCGGGCATCAAGGCTGACTTTCTTCTGGTACTTTGCGCTCTCCAGTGTCCGAATCCCGATCCAGGACTTCCCCTCTAGGCCCGTGCTCTCGTAGAGCAGGCCGTTGTGAAACTCCAGCCCCTCCGTGAAGGCATCCGGGTCGTGCGGATAGGTCTTGATGACTTTATAGCCATACAGAGTCGGCTGCTGGGGTCGGGCGAACTGGCGGGGCATCGTTATCCTCCAAAGAAAGCACAGATGCTTTCTGCTACATAGACGCGCTGCTCGACAGAAAGTTCGGGATAGATCGGGAGCGAGAGCACTTCGTCGCACGCGCGCTCCGACTCGGGGTGATCGCCGAGCTTCCCCGTGAAGCGCTCCTGGTAGATAGGCGAGAGATGGAGCGCGACAGGATAGAAAATACCCGTTGCGATCCCGCGCTCTGCGAGAAAGGCTTTCAGAGCGGCGCGCCTCCCGTTGGAAACCCGAACCGTGTACTGATGAAACGTGTGAAGATTGTCGGGGCGAGTCTTGGGCAGAACCAAGCCATCACAGCTAGCGAGCGCGGTGTCGTAGTAAGTCGCATTGGCGCGGCGAGCCTCGTTCCAGTCAGCTAAATGTGGCAGCTTGACATTGAGAATCGCCGCTTGCAGAGCATCGAGACGCGAGCAAACCCCCACGAGGTGGTAGTCGTAGTTGCCGCCGGAGCCATGGAAGCGCAGCAGGCGCAGTTTTTCGGCGAGTGAATCGTCGTTGGTGAGGATCATCCCACCATCGCCTGCCGCTCCGAGGTTCTTGGTAGGGTAGAACGAGAGCGTCGTTAGGTCCGTCCACTGTGCGACTTCTTTGCCCTTCTGCGCCGCGCCGATTGCCTGTGCTCCATCGCCGATGAGCGGCAGGCCAAAAGCACGTAGCCCATCCATATCGGCGAGCTGCCCGAAGAGATGCACCGGGACAATGGCTTTCGTCCGCGGCGTAATTTTTTTCGCGACATCGGCGGGATCGAGGGTGAAGTGCACGGGGTCGATATCGGCAAAGACCGGCGTCGCCCCTAGAAGGACCACGGTCTCGACCGTGGCAACAAAAGTAAAGGGCGGCGTGATGACCTCATCGCCGGGCCCGACTCCCAGCGCCATGAGCGAGAGCAAGAGCGCATCGGTGCCATTGCCGACACCAATGCCATGCTTCGCGCCGCAGATGGCCGCGATCTGCGTCTCACAGGCCGCAACGGTTGGCCCTAGAATAAAGCCGCCCGTCGCCATAACCGAGGAGATTGCCCCATCAAGCTCACTCTTAAGGGCTTTGTACTGGGCCGGAAGATCGGCCATCGGAACGGTCA
>Ga0315904_10001273_pt1 | contig 39722 bp, 51 predicted proteins | sample LakEriMetagenome_6_FD_203529 | JGI IMG/M metagenome (GOLD analysis project Ga0315904, IMG submission 203529) | Freshwater fungal communities from buoy surface, Lake Erie, Ohio, United States - Buoy 12 MA120 | ecosystem: Environmental > Aquatic > Freshwater > Lake | place: USA: Lake Erie, Ohio... | reverse complement strand
TGAACATGGGCTGGTTGTTGTACTCGTGGATCGCCACCACCGTCCCCTGGGTGGTTGCCATCAGGTCGGAGGCGTAGGCGGGCTGGTTGGTGGAAATGAACACCGAGATGTCCATGCGTCCGATGCCTGTGGAGGTGGCATCAAAGTTGGTCCACGCGAAGTACACGTACTGGCCGATGCCTGCGAACGCGGTGATCGGAGTGTTGATGTTGTTCAGCGGTCCGACGATGAGGTTGCCGTTGTCGTCTGCGGTGCACAAACGGAATCCTGTCGTGGTGCCGATAACCACGTAGCTGAGATATCCGTAAATGGTCTGAATAATTTCGCCCTGCGGTAGCTCTGCGGCAACTGTTGGAATATCTAGCGCTGTGCCGTCGGCCTTGATCGTTGTCTTGTAAATCAGACTGATGTTGCCTGCGGTTCCCGCCGCATAGATGTGGTTCTGTCCGGCAGCGAACCCAACCCATCTGAAGTTGGAGTTCGGGTGCGCGTACAACGGGGACGGGTTATTCGCAGATGACCCTGGCGACGTGGTGATGTTCCAAATCTTGTGTTTGTCTGAACCCTGACCTGCGACCATGAGACGGCCTTTGACATACGACAGGTAGCCAGCCTCAATACCCGTGATGTACGCCGACGAGGTGGATACGACTGCGTTGGTTTGGTCAATGTCTCCGTTGGCGTACGAGTAGAACACGTTGTAGCCGTCTGAGGTGATGCTGTAAATGTTTGATGCCGCGGTGCCCGTCACCGTGGTCACGGTGTTGAAGTCGGTGGTGAACTTCACGTTCTGACCGTCCGACCCGTAGAGGCGACCGTCGGCGGTGGTCGCATACAGGTTGCTGTTTGCTGACGAGTACACCTTCGTCGTGTCCTTCAACAAGGACAGACGGCCCTTGCTCCAGACATTGATTCCTTTTGAGGAGTAGAACCTAAACGGCTCAGAGTCAGATGCATCTGAGTATTCCTGGCCAGCTCCGTAATGCCACGACGACTGGGAGCGCCGCCACAAACCCTGGGGATTGATTGCGGATTCTCCGGGTTCGGCGGATTGGTCAACGGAGTCTCGGACTCGCGCATCAAATTGCCGGTTGAATTCGTTGGAGCGAAGATCAACCATGTACGGTCGTCCATTAATTGCCACAGGAAAAACATCTGGAACGAGCTGAGTTGAACCTGTTCCCGTGTAGTAAGCAGCTGCCGGGAAGTAGGCATTCGTAAAACGCCTGAGCGTAGTCATCGCTACTTCCTAAACTTGATTGGGTACTGAGCCTTCAGTCTTCCTGATTCAGCAATGATGCGTTCGCGGCGGAGCCTGAGGATGTTCGCAATAGAACTGGTGATTGCACCGGCTGGAACTTCTTCTGCCCTGCGCGTGTCTCCCTGAGCCTCTGTGAAGTTGCGCTTGATCTCTCGGCCAGCCATCATGCGCAGGATGACGCCCATCTCAACAATGTCATCACACGTTGACGGTAGAAAGCAGTTGGTCGTGAGATCGGATGACTCACTGCTGGCGCGTACAAACGGCGCCTTATATCTGACCCTGACATCTCCCGCCATGATTGACTCGTCAAACACGAGCGTGTTGCCAGACGGGAAGTCGGTGGTGGGCAGCCCGGTCTCAAGACGCACATTACGCACGACGGGGTGCTCATCGGTCAGGTAGCGAAGGCGCGCATCAAGGATCCCCAGGACAGTGCCAGAGTTCTCGATGTCAATCTGACGGTCGCTTCCGTTGTATTCCAGGTCGACACTTACGACGCGAAACAAGCCGTTAGAAGACGAGGAAAGATCGTCAAGCTCTGAGTTGACTGCGTCAAACATCTGCGCCCGCGGAAAGCGCGGGCCAAGAGTGATCATCGCACCAGAGGTGTGAGACGTGGCCGCTGATCCCGCGTACCCGCGTTGTACCGTCAGTGACTTTGTGGAGGAGTTTGCTTCCCAGACATAGAAGAGTTCTGAGTCAATTTCAAATACAGCACCAGCACGGATCCCGCCAAGATCGTAAGAGCAGATAACAGTGGTGTCATCTGCGTCAATAGTCGCCGCCAGTTTGTTCCGCTCTTCAACGGTCCCCGCTAACATTTGGCGCGACGCTCGATTGAGGATCGTCGCAACGGTGGTCATTTAGTAGGTGTAGCCACCGTACCCAGGGAATGAACCTGCCTGAGCACGAGCAGCCTTGTTCGCCTTTCGTGACTTCTTCGTGGTCTTGGGGGAACCAGCCATTTCTTTAGCTGGCTTCCTCCCCTTGGACTTCTTCACTTCTTCTTCTTGCCCTTCTTCATACCAGCCTTCTTGGAGCCGTATTCCATCATGCGCTCCTTGGGGCCCTCGGCCATCTCGTGCTTGCGGTTTTTGCCGCTCATCTTTCCCTTGGCCATTACTTCTTCTTCTTTCCCTTGCCCATCTTCATGGTCTTGCCAGTCTTCTTGGCCTCAGCCTTAGCCATGGCCATACCCTTCGCGGTGTATGCGTATTCCTTTTTCCCAACCTTAGGCATGATCAACTTCCTTTCGTCTCACCACTTTACCTTATTGGCCCAGTAGGCCGCAGACATCTTACCCTTGGCGATGTTCTTGGCGTGGCGAGCCTTGAAGGATTCGCGGCGCTTTCGGTATGACTCGGACTCGCCCTTTTTCTTGGGTGATCCAGATACGCCCTGCTGCCCAAAGCGGATCAGCTTCACGCGGCTGCCCTCTTTGGCTAGGACGGCATGTGACTTGGTGGCGTTGGGCGTACGCTTCGGCTTGTTGTAGCCAGCAAACTTCTCGCCCCTGTATTCGATTGTCATTAGTCCGCTGTCTTTTCCAGACGGGCCGATCCGTCTATCTGTGTCGGCTGCCCACCCGACTGGCGGATGCGCTTGTATGCGTCAAGATCCTTGTCTAGACGGCGTTCTTTTAGGTTCATGTCCCTTACATTGCCCCTGGTTGGGGTGGCTGCACCAGACACTCCGACGTGTGCAATGCGGCATGCAAAGCAGCCCTCGACATCAAGATTCGGGTGTGTTTCCCTGTGTTTCATAATCCCCTAGCTGACGTATGCGCCGTATCCGGCGGCGGTGAGGTCTTCCTTCTCTTGCTGCGTGATCGGGTTCTCGTGGCCGCCGTAGTAGATCTTGACGACAACTGAGGGATCGCGCTGCTCGTTCTCAGTGTACGTACCGTTTGTGAGCTTGTAAACATTCTTGCCGCGCTCGCCCGGGGTGAGGTACCGAAAGAAACGATTGGCAATTCCGTATCCCTGGTAGTCGGCCCAACGAACAACATCGTCGGTAGGTGGGCGGAAGAACATGACCTTTGCCCATGTAGCCGCAGTATCTGAACCCGTGCCGGATCCAGTCGCCGTCCGGCGGTATACCTTCCTGCCACTGCCAGTTTCGGTTCCAGCGCCAGAGCCAGTCGACGCACGGAAGTGTTCGCGTCTGAATGCGGCAACTGATTCCCCAGTCCCAGATCCAAATGCTTGCCTAACTGCACCGAACGTTGATTCGTCCGTGTGTGTTCCTGCGCCAGAACCAGTTGCCGTTCTGATGTTGATGACTAGGCGCGTAGCACCGCCGCCACTTGAACCCGCACCAGAACCCGTGGCACTACGAGAAAGGATTTCAAAGTATGCAACCGAAGCAGAGCCGGATCCAGACCCGGTGGCCGTGCGCGGAGCAATGTGCAACCCAGATGCTGTCTGTGTCCCAGCGCCGGAACCAGTTGCTAGACGTGCCGATACGCCGAGGAAAAACGCTGGGGCCGGGTCATAGTACGCAGACGCGAAAGACGTCTGACGTTCTGTTGAATACCTGGTTGGTGACTCAATCTCTGCCCTGCCGAAATACCCGGGGGTATTTACAAAAGCAAACTGAAAGTCTGAAACTTGATTTCCGCTTGGGTTGGCTTGGATTGCGGCGTATTCCGAGCCAGTCCCACTGCCAGTCGCTGTTCTTGTTGTTACAGAAAGAACTTCGGTGAGTTCAAAAAGTATAATTGCTGTTGACGTGTTTGCGGCAACACTCGTTGTGAAATTTTGCGCAGTTGTGCCTCCTGTGGGATTTTTCCATTGGGAAACAACGGTCATCGATGTCGAGGAAGTACCAGTATCTGCGACCTCGGAATAAAGAGTTGACCAAGCGCCTCTAGTAATATCGCCGTCAGCGGTTACAGTTGCGTTTGTTGCCCATCCCTGTGCTCCGATTGCCGAATTACCAGCGTTAATAGTCATGCTTCTGTTCAAAGAGGTGGAAAGTTGTGCATTACCACTTGTTGCATAGACGGACGCCTTGTAACCGCTTGGTGCAACAAGCTTCCAAACGAGTATTGCTTTACTTGTCGTGTCTGGTGAAAAATTTACGGTGAGCGTGTCAGATGTTGTAAGCGCAGTGGTCACATGGCACAAAAAAACCGACAATGTCGTACCAGCGTTAGCAGCACCGGGATCATGATTTTGTGTTCCTGCTGTCGTCCAGGTGTTCGACTTCGAATCCGAAATCCCACTAGTGGATGAAGCGCCATTTGTCCCGGCATTGTCCGCCGCAACAATGGCAAACACTGTGTCCCCGACAGCGAATGACGCAGTAAGCGTCACCGTCAAAGACGACGACGACGTTGTTGAGTTGGCTTTGCCAGCCTCTGTGATTGTCAGGGCCACGAAGGGCTACCTGTTTAGTCCAGCGACAGAGTCAGCGTGGTGATCTGGAAGGTGTCTCCAGCAGTAACCGCAGCAGATGAGGAGAGTGCGCCAGTCCACAGGCAGTTGCCGCTCGTGCTTGCATCCCAGAGCGACCAGTGCGTGTAGGTCTCCGTGCTGGAAACGTTCGTCCACTCTGCGGTTCCAGATGTGGCCATGCTGCCGCTTGACGCAGCGCTCCACGAAACAACCTTACGCGTTGCTTCAGTTGCGGCGTTGTTCGTGCCAGCTTCGCCCGGGTCGCCAGTGTGCAACTTGATGTAAGTGTTCGCAACGGAGAACGCCGTGTTCGAGAGCGTCTCAAGCAACTTGTTCTCAGCGTAATTCGAAATCGACATGATTACCTCTCGTCTGAATATAGCAGAAAGGGGGCGGGCCGAGGGGAGAACGACCCGCCCCCCACTTTTTCTACTGGTTGCTTACGAGGCGTTTGCGCCGATGCTCGACGAGCTCTCGATGCGACGGAGCGACGCTTCGCGGAAGCGAGCGTAGCCACCGAGCCAGTACCAACCGACGGGCTGGAAGCGCTGCAGCGAGTCAACCACCGGTCCGCGAATCACGCGCGGGAACGGTCCGTTGCCATCGACAATCGAGTGCGCCTTTGCAAGCGCCTGACGGCCCATGATGTGCGTGCAGTACACGTCGATGTTGCCCGTGCTGCCAGCTCCGTCCGACGCGTTCTCGAAGATCTTCGCGCGCGGCGTCTCAATGAAACGCACGCCTTCGAAGGCTCCGACTTCGCCGTTGTAGATGTTGGCCGGGTCGCTGTACACGTGCGGGTCGCGCCAAGAGGCAACGCCCGTCTCGCGACGAAGATCGTACGACACGTCGGGGTGGATGAAGCCCATGTACATGCCATTGAACGACACCGAGTTCGCCTTGCGGAGAGCGGCGACGATCTTGCGGACGTCGTTCGCCTCGATGATGTCTTCGGCTTCGATCGCCGTGCGGGAGGTCTCGTCCGATGAGCCGCCACCGCCGTAAACGACGTTGGTGCCAGCGGCGAGGACATCGCGGATGATCGAGTCAATCGAGATACCTGCGTTGTAGCCAACGACGTTCGCCGCAGCAGCGTCGACGTCGAGGAACGACGTGCCACGCAACTTGGCGGTCGTGTTGACCGCATTGCCGTATTCGGCCAGGGTTACTTCGACCTGGCTGTCGGACATCGCAACTGCGCTGACATCCGAAGTTTCGGTCAGAGCCGTGGTCGCCGCAGCAAGATCGTTGAAGATCGTGAACTTGACGGACGAACCAGGCATTGCCTGGGCGACCGGCATGACGTCCGCAACCGCGTCGAACAAAAGTTCGCTGCGGAGTGCGAAATACGCAATCCGGTCAAATGCAACCTGATCAGTGAGCAGGCTGCTTTGCTGTGTGTATGACATACCTGTTATTTCTTTCCCCCGACAGGCGCGGGGTCCTGCGGGCTAGATATTGCCTAGTTGGTTAGCCTGAGCCAGCAGCTGCATCACTTCGTCTTGACTACGAGCCTGATTGATCTTCGTGTGGAGATCCAGTTCCTGATTGGCGGTCTCACTGGCGTTGCCTGCACGCTGCAGTCTGTCCCAGGCTCGCTTCTCGGAATCGTCCGCAACCTCTTTCTGGGTGGGCTTGAGAATCTGAGCCTCTTCAGCTGCTGCGCGAATAGCCTCGGGTGAGATCTCGCCTTCGTAACCCTTGATGAAGTACTTGGCAACCGGAGCATTCACATCAATGCCTGCTTCGGCAAACGCCATCTTCCTCTTCAAGGATTCGAACTCCGCTGCCTGCTGACGAAGGAGCTTGTTTTCCTGCTCCATCTTCTTCAGGTGTGCGCGGACGGGATCCTTGTGCGACTGATCGCTCGTCTCGTCGTCGAACTCATCGATGACATCTGACATGGCTCACTCCGTTTCTTTCTGCCCACTTCCCAGAGGAGGTCCGAGAAGGCTGCGTTATGGAAACTATAGCACAAGACCCATTGTGTCAATGGTTACTGCGCGGTTCCTACTCCGGTTTCCACAGAGCCCGACGTCGCACCGCTAGTGGCCGCGAATCGGCCACCACCGGAAAGTGCTGCAACGCGGGCTTTCTTGCGGCGCTCGATCTCAGCCTTGGCTGCCTCGTCATAGCCAAATGCGGCACCGAGCTGTTGCTGCTGTGTGAAGGTCTCTTCGGCCATGCCGGGGAGCCCACCGAAGAGCTCGCGTTGCTGGGCGATGGTGCTGAATTGCTTCTGGGCCTCAGCCATCGTGACACCACGCGCGGCCAGGTCCTCGGCGGTCTCCGCGGTCAGCTTCAGGCCAGCCTGCTCGGCGGCCCTACCAGCGATCTTGGCAGCCGTGGCGCGACGCTTCAGCATCGTGATGCTCTCGCTCGGGTTCAGGAAGTAGGCCACGAGGTCTTTGTCCTCGACCTGGTAAAGCTCTTTCATCTGGGTCTTGGTGGCGGCGTCTGCGTTGACAACCTCGTTATACGCATCTGACACCCGGTCGTAAAGCTCCTGGGGGGCAACGTCGCCAGCCATGAGCTCCTCGAAGATGTCCTGGCGGTTGAAGTAGTCCAGCATGCCAGCCGAACGCAACGCCTCGCGGTAGGAGCGCTCAAGGCCAATGTAGGTGGCCGGGGCCAGGGCTGGCAGGCCGTTGGCAGCCCGCTTCACATTGGCGGCAAAACGCTTCTGGTAAGCCTCAGTATTTCGGATCTCGTAGATAACCGATGTTGGCTCCTTGACGCCACGAGCCAGCAGCTCGTTGATCTTGTCCTCCATGTCGTCCAAGCCGAACTCCGACAGGTACGCCTTGATGCGTGAGAAGGCATTCTCTACTGTTGGGTCGAGTGCCTCTTCGTCTTCGCCATCGTCATCTGGGGTGAGGTCGACGCCATAGAGGGGGTCTCCCCACTTGCGCCCGTACTGGTCGTCTGGTTTGTCCTGGTTGGTCTCATCGGGCTTCTTGACTTCCGGGGGCGTGAACCTTTCGCCCTCGAACGGGGTATCAACCCCGATCATGCCCTCTGATGCTGCGCGCTGGTAGTTGACGTCACTCATTAGATCTGCGTCCCGAATGTTCTCTCAAGAATGCTGATTAGGTTTGCCGCCTCTGTCTTGGCCTCGCGGGTGTTCTGCCACCCGTACTGCGGATCCCTGCGGAGCATGTATGCCCATTCGTCGGGGCTGAGGCTTTCACCATTGGCGTTCTTCTGTAGGGCGCGGGAGAACTTCTTGTCCGTGACCTTGATGTCAAACTTGTTTATATCCAGGGTACTGGCTGCGATCTCTCGGTAAGGCTCAAAGACGTCTTCCATGCTGTAGCCCTGGTCGAGCTGCTGCGAGAACTGCGGGTACATGATCTTTGCGTAGTCACGAGCCTGCTTCATCAGGCCCTCTTCCGTATAGGTGATGCCCGAGTATTCGGTCCCGGTCAACGCTGACTGAATGCGCTTGTCCAGATTCGGCGGGGAGTAGCCGTATGCGTTAAGTGCCTCGCGAAGCGCGCCAGCCATGTCAGTCTGCTCAAGAGTCGGGGCTCCGTCACGAGCAGTTTGGCGATCCGGAATTACCGAGTACGCGTAGTACCTCGTCTGAAGCTCACTTGCCTTGTTGCTCAGGGCATACGTAGCAATCTTGGTGAGCTGGCTGTCATCAAGCTGGAGTTCACCGAATGTCTTACGCAACTCAACAATCTTGTTGTCAAGCTGTTCCTGCTTTGTGGCCGGGGGGAGGATTGCCCACTCGCGACGACTAGGACCGACTTTGGTGTAGAGGTTGGTTGCCTGGACTTTTCTTGCCCACGCATCCCGGCCAGCCTGGCTATCAAGATCGTATTGATCGGGGTTGTTTGCGTAGTCAAGGAGTAGGTCAACAAAGTCACCACCGAGCTCCCGGCGTGCTGCTGCTTCGCCTTCTCCGCCGTCGACAATGGACGCGTAGTTGGGGAACTGCGCAATGAAGTTTGCGCGCCAGTCAACCGGCTTTTTCTTCTTGTCTTTAGCAGCCATTACTGACCCAGCGCCTCAAACGCGACTGACATTGCCTTGCCCAATCCATACGCAACACGTTGCGAAGGATCTGCCTGCTGGGCGAATTCCTTTGCTACAAGTCCCGTCTGTGGGGTCTGCTGGCCGCTGGCATAAGCACCACGTTCACGGCTGCGGATGAAGCTGGCCGCCTCGGCAAGCTCCTTCTTTGTCGGCATGCGGCCAAGCTGCTGGAGAAAAAGCTCGCGGCTGTAAGCCATGACGTCCTCATCTGAACTAACGCGGATTGACGGTCCGCTTGTCTGGCCGCTAAGTCTGTTGAGGTAGCCAATTGCAACATCGATGGTCACCCGGTTCTGGTTTGCAAAGTTAAGAAGCTGAGCCCAAGCTTTTTCGTCTTGGTTGCCCCAGCCCAGACCCTCGCGTAACTGCTCGCTGACCTCGGAATCCCCGTACCAGCCAATGCGCTTGAGTTCTTCGGAGATCGTGACCTTTTGTTCGGTTGTGAACTTCGGGCTGGTCAGCGTCTTGTAAACAGTAAACGGATCGGAGAGGTCGTACTCCTGTGCGGCCACACGTCCATCGGCATCAAAGAGGACTGGACCCTGGATGTAGCGGGTCTGCGCAACGGTCTTTGCCTTGCCGCCGCTGTAGTAGATCTTGACTCTTCCGCTCTCCTGGAGCGACTTGATCTCTGCCTCGCTCATGGACGAGGAGTAGCCATTGAATACAACCGGCTGATGGTTGCTAAGCCCTGGGATTGTAAGGTCTTCTGCCACTAGATGTCCACTTCCTGAACCAAGAAACGCTGCCAAACTCTATCAAACTCTGGGTTGCGCGCTGCGATGGCTTCGCCGTATCGGTACAGCTCGTATCTTGCGTTGGCTGACTTCTTGGACTGGAAGCTCACGAGATCACCGGATCGCATCAGAGCAGCACGCCGAGTCAGATAGCCGCGAACCAAGGACGCAATCTCGTTGCCCTTCAGTCTCGGGTCCTCAACCAACTTGTACATCTGGTCAATGTCGTTGGTCAGTTTGTTCGCTTCGAACTGCGCGCGCTTGGGGAAGCCCGGGAGTTTCTGGTTGAGATATTCGCGGTAGTTGCGGAGAATCTCAATCTGCTTGTCATTCGGGTTGGCACCGAACATACGTCTGGCTGAGCGATACTTGATTGAGCCGAGGCGCTGCTGGGCGAGCTCAATCATTTCCTTATCAGTCAGCTTCTCTCGGCTGCCCTCCTGCAACTGACGTTGCCAGACGGTGAAGTCAAAATCACCGCCGCCGCGGGGGGCCATGAAGTAAGCGGTATCTGGGTACTGGTTGATCAGGTCTTTGTTCTCGCGCTCCCATGCACCGAACTCGTAGGTCGCTTCAAGACCCTGGGCTACGGCGCGGCTCTTCGAGCTGACGTACAGCAGGAGATCCTCGCCGTACAGCTTGAGGAACTTGTCAACCGCAGTGTCGTAGTCCTCGGACTCAAACTGACGAAGCTCCTTCTGGAGTTCGTTGACGAACTTGTCGCCCTGCTTTGTCGGAACCTGGAACTCGGGGGCCGGGGAGGCCGGGCCGGTGAACTGGCCAAGAGCGCGCATGATGGTGATAACCCCAGCAAATTTCTTTGCATCGGCCATCAGCTGCGTCTGGCCCTCTTCCGTAGACAGGTCATACTTTGCCGTATTGACGGACAAGGCGCGGAGTGTCTCCATGTATGTATTGCCATAGGTGGTGTTCATCGCCACCTTGTTTGTACGAATGGCATCGACTACCGGCAACATTTTTTGTAGCCACGAGGGGACTGGGTTTGCGGCATCGGCCATGCTGACTTCTCCGTATGGAAGCAGCAGTGTCTTTACCTGGTCGTACTTCGGCACATCAGGCAGGATCGAAGACAGCGAGAAGCTGGCCCATGGCCCAAGGGCGGGATAAAAGCTGATGCCCTGCGAAAGCCTGTTCAACGGTGCGGCAAGTGGCGCGCTGATGCCGGTAAACAGTTTTGTGATTGTGCCCGACATCGGGAAAGTGAACATCTGCTCGCCCGTAGTCGGATCCTGATAGATGAAGCCGCGACCGTCTTGGTCTGGGTCGGCTTCGGAAACACCGCGGTACACCTTGTGGAACTGACGGTACAGGTGGATGTTGTCCTCAACTGCGAGCTTCATGTACTGGCTGAGAACATCTCTCCATGCGGCTTCGAACGGTGCAATGATCCGCATCGCATCCTGGTAGTTCCTGCGGAACGACGCGTTGTACAACAGGTTCTTGGTTTCCTCAATGCCGACAAATCGCGAATAGTCATCGAGCTCCTCGACGGTAAGTGTGCCGGTGACGCCCTTGCGCTTCGGCAGATTCTCAATTGCATCTGTCACCTGTCGGCGCAACTTGCTTTCACCGAAGTATGCGCGGATATTGCCGTTTGACTTCTCGTAGATGTCCGCGTACAGCTTCATGCCCTCTTCGTACGACAGCTGATCGATGTGCTTGACCACCTCGTCGTAGTAGTACTGGCGGAACACTACGGACTTCTCAAGCTTTCGTGAAGCCATATCGTAAAGATTGAACCACCAACCAGTGGCTTTTTCCATTCCGCGTACGGCAGTTTCGTCGAGTGAGTCAAGCTTGCTATTTGCCCGGTAGTGCATGCGCTGTTCACGCGGATAAGTAACTGCGAGTCCCTTGCCCTGTGCGCTGTCGTAAAGCGGAGCGTCATCAATCAGTCTGCGTGCTTCTTTCGCGCCAAGACCGTTGAAGCCAGCAGTTGCAGCATTCTCTTTGAGGATGGGGACAAACGTAACGGTATCGCCGTCAATCCTCTGGATGATCCCCTTCACTTCATTGCCGTCGATCTCAAGCTTGCGCGTCTGGCCAATGCTCAGTTTCTCCTTGGCCTTGAGCGGGAAGGCAGACGCGCTTACAACCTGTGCGTTCTTCAGATCGCCAACTGCGTTGTGGGCAAACAAGAAAACGATGTCGTCAAGTTGGCCCGTGTCATACTTGATGCCATCAATGACAACTGTGCGGATGTAGTCGTTAAGGACTCTTCGGTATAGTTCTGGCTGGGCGGTTTTGAGTTGGCGCAGGAAAATAGGCGGGAACTGCTGAAGGGAGTCGGTGGCGCGATCGTAGAATTCGAGCCCTCCAGCAAAAAGTCCATCGAGGCGCTTGAACGTGTCGGTCCGATCGTTATCGAGGAATTTAATTACTTCCTCGACGATCTCATCGTCAGTCTTTCCCGCGCTAAGCGAGAGCAGGACCCTGTTGTCCAGAGTTTCAGAAAGTCGCTTTTGCGCAGACTGGATAACTCCGTCCGTGTGGTACTGCTTCTTGTATCCCTTCGGACCACCTGCTCTATCAAACTGAACAAATGAATTCGACTGCCTGCTGTGCAGCATTTTGTCTTGGAGCGTAAATCCAGGCCGCATCGCCGCAACGTCGAATGCCTCACGGAGCTGCTCAAGAGCACGGCTTGGGCTTGTCTCTTCCCAGGCGCGGGGGCGCACACCGGCCACCGCCAACGCGCGTCCCTCTTCTGCGGCGGTTCGTGCAGCACCAGCACCAAGGTCAGTGAAGTCAACGCCGGTAAGGCTCTTCCCGAATCTGGCACCAACAAATGTGTTGATGTAGTCGACGGGGTGGCGGAACTGGTTGACTCCGCCGGTTGCCATTCGAACCTGAGCATCAAGCATGTTTCTGAGCGCGTAACCACCGGTAGCCAAAGTGGCCATCTTCCAGATGCGCTGCTGCAGTAGTTCAACTGCAGCCAATGTAAAGCGCTGCTCGCCAGTGGCAACTGGCCGGATGACAGTCTTTTCCAAAGCCTTGGTTTCAAGGTCGATCTCGTCAATGCGATCACGTGCGTTGATTCGGGCCGGGCCCTTCAGGCGCTCAAGGCTTTCACGCTCGTCGAGCAGAGAGTTGTACTTCGCAAGGTTCTGCCTCTCAACTTGCTGGACTTTCCTGAGCGGGCTGCGGCTAGTGATGCCAAGCTTCGGAATTACCTGTTTACCAGTTACCTCGCTGGTCAGCAGCTTCCTGAACAATGGGCTTCTTGTCAGTCTGCGGACTTCACGGACGTTGGGCAAAATCTGGCCTCGCGACAACAGGTCTGCGAGCTGAGCAGGTTGAGCGAACCTGACATCCTGGAAGGTGAGCCCGGCTCCCTCGAACATCTCGTTGAACAACTCCGGAGGTAGTTCGTCGCGGAATGATTCGAACAGGGTGTTCATCAAGCCATTGTCCGTTTCGACTCCAGCCCTATTTCTGAACCATGTTTGTGCTTGATCAATCCAGATCTCTCCACCCTTAAGGACGTCGCTGATGACGTCCTCCTCGATTCCAGCCGAGGTCATGAACTGACGCAGATATCCCTTGTATGAGTTGATGGCTGCGCGCTTTGTTGTCGGAGTTGCAAACTTTGAAAAGCCCTGGAGCAGACCAATCCGCCCATCGGAGCCGTTCAATACAGCCTTGATCTCCTCGTCAGTTGCGCCACCGGCACGCAACGAAAGAACCATGTTCTTGACTGAGGTTTGGTTCTCAATGTCGCCACCACGGATAATTACCTCATTGCCCGGAACCTCGCGCAATGCGCGAACTTTGCGCAGCGTTGAACCAACCACATTGCGCTCAACTTTGTATTCACCGATTGCAGCCTTGAGGGTTCTCTCGCCCATGGTCCACGGCTCTGACAAAGCGGAAATAATTTCGTCTTCCGTCTTTGCTTTCTGCAGACGCAGCGCCATGTCGGTTGTGATTTGGCCGTTGAAAACGTCTTCCCAGATGTATCCGGCATCGTCGCTGTCGCGCAATGCCTGGACCATCTTCTTGGCATAGGGATTGGTCCGCCAGAACTTATCGAACTTGATCGCATTGAAGGTCGCACCAGACGCCTCGATGGTCACGCCCGATTCGCGCAGATACTTCTGCTTTGTCTTTGTCAGACTCTTCACCAAGCTCTTGGCGTCTGCCTCGCTGAGTAGAGGGACGAGGCCCTTTAAGCCAGCAATTGCACCTCCGGCTTTCATGAGCTCTTCGCGGCCTTCACCACTTATCCGAGCTGCAATCCCGTACTTTGCAAGGTTAAGACCTTTTGAAACGTATTTCCCTGGCTCCGGAAGAAAGATGTTGAAGAGCGCGTCGATCAAGCCCGAGCCGTAACGATAGGCGATGTCATCTTTCTTGAAGATTCCAGCGGTGGACATGACTCCGCGTCCAAGAGTGAATGCAGACCCATACACGGTGCCACGAGTTGCGCGCGATCGCGCCGCTTGCTGGAGAACAATTTCTTTTCCTGGCAGGAAGCCTTCACCAACGAGAGACCGATTGTCCAACATTGTTGCAAGTGTGGTGGAGCTAAGCGCCCCAGGGATGTCAATTCCTTTTCCTGTTACCGTCTGACCAATAAAAGTATTAGCAAGTTCCGGTACGCCCATAAGTGTTCCGAGTGACCAGCGCGAAGTAAACTTAATCTTCGGATATACAGCTTGCTTTACAGCCCCAGCAAGCTCATTCGACACAATGTCCGTGGCAAACTCAATGGGCTTCAAACCGACAGTCTGAAGAGTTTTTGCAATCACACGCTTTGTGTAACCAGCTGCGTTGTATGCGGCTTGGATCGGAACGTTCAACGCTCCGATTGCTGCTTTCTTCTGGTCAAACGAATCAAGATCGCGATTCGCCGCCATCTTCCCGACCTGGTCAATTGCCGCAGTAGAAGCACCGGCCTTAGCCAATGAGAGCTTTACTTCTGGCGAAAGCCAAGGTGCGCGGTACTCAATCTGCTGCAACTTCATTGCAGTAGAACGCGCGTACGCAGGCGAAACCTGGTACTGGAACGTATTCATGTCCCGGCCTAGCTGGCCGAGATACTCGCGATCCTCAGGGAAAAGCGTTTCGTAAGCCACTAAAACGCCCCATAGCGAGACAGGAGATCTTCGAGATCCTCGCTAGGGAACATTGCAGCGATCTGGCGGATCTCCTGAAGTGCCATCTGACCGTCGTTCATCATCGGCATTCCAGCCTGGAAGGTGTTAGGTCCAGGGCCAAACGGTGCTCCCGCTGTGATTGGTTCATCCGGACGCAACGTCGGCGCCGTGATTGATGTCAGTTGTCGACGCGCTGGCTTTGCTGCTTGCGCTGCAGAAACTTCAGCTGGTGATGCACCCATCGGGACGATTGACTGCGCGTCGAGCTGTTGCTTTGCTCGTCCGTAGGTCTGCCCTTTGGCTGCTGATTTAGCAATCCTCTGTGCGGGATTCTGTAGATCAAATCGGTTCGCCATCTCATCCTCCCAACTGACTCAGGAGCTGCTCAAGGCTTGGTTCGCCAGTGGGTCCAGCAACCGGAGCCTCAGCACCCATACCAGGCATTGCCAATCCTGGCATCGTCTCTGGGGCTCCCATCGGCATCGCTGCCGCTTGTCGTTCTTGTGCCCTGCGGTTTGTCGCTTCTACTGCTTCGTACAGAGTCACATCGTTTTCCATCACCAGTTTAGTGAGGTACGCAAGATCTTCAGGCTGATACGGGCCATTCGGATCGACCGCTTGCTGTTGGATGCTTGACAGCAGTGCAGCCTCAACGCCTTCGGAGATGATGCGGTCGTGTTCGAACTCTGGGTCGGTGATGAGCGGATCTGCTTCGCGGGCGGTTTCCTTACTCATGAGTCCGGTGCCGAGTCGCTGACCGAGTCCAACGATCAGCGAGTTGACGTCAGATCCTGCAGCCGGGTAGGTGACGTAGTGGAAGTCCGTCTCCCAGACCTTGTTTGGGATGTACGTTTCAAGACCAGCGGACGCGCGCGAAGCCATGAAGAACAGCTTGGGCGTCTCACCCCAGTACGCCTTTTCAAGTGCGATTGCAATCTTGTCTTCTTCGAGCAGCGAGTTCTCGAATACAGCCTGAGCTTCCTGAACGCGGAAGTCAACGGTTGCCGACAGCACGTTCTCACCACGGCGGCCAGTTCGGATGTTGGTCGCCGATTCACCGCCGAACTCGGCAGGGATGGCGCCTTCAAGGCGCTCCTGGCGCTCAAGGCGATCGAGCGCTTCGTACGTCTTGTAGCCCGGGTTCAAATCCTGGCTACGAATGTCGCCGCCGCGGACAACGCCGAGAATGCCACTCTTGCTATCTGCAAGCTGGATGATCTCCGGGTTTTCGCCAGTACGCGCAACCAGATATTCCTCAGGGAAGATGCCGCGCTCGATGGCAATCTCGGTCAGGGCCTGCAGGCGTGCGCGGGTGTAGTACATGCCAAGTACGCCGTCGAACTGACCGCGGTTCTTGTCAAGTGTGATTCGGCTGGCCACAACTGCAAGGGGCAATCCGGTGCGATTGGGGATTCCCTCAAGCATCATTTCGCTCATGCCAGCGCGCTGTGCGGGGCTGAGCTCGGGGTCGTCTTCTGCACCAAGGACCACGAGCTGCAATGCATCGCGCGATACATACTCAAGCAGCGTGTACTTGGAGTCGGTGTCCACTTCGCCCATGCGAAGCTGGCCGGATACGAGTTCTCCGTAGTTCTTCAACAACCACGAAGCTGAAACTTTGTGGGTGAAGATGCAGTCCTCGGGCAAAATGTCGTCCTGGTCCTCAACGGGCGCAGGGTATGTATCGAGCGGATTGCGAACAACCCACTTGGGCATGAGCGTGCGGAAGTCGGGCTTGATGAATACAGCCGACTGCGAGTACGCAAGCAGGTGGCGGGCGCGACGACGCAGCTTCATCTGCATCTTGTTGTGATCCCAAAACGCGAGCGTTGCCTTGCGGCGCATGCGGGCGTAGCTCTTTGAGCGCTCCGACCCGTCCTTCAGCGGCGGGAAGTAAGCCATAGGCATTGTTGACGAGATGCGCATCGACATCTGATCAAGGCCCGTTACAAGCAAGTTCGCAACGTTTGACTTGGCAGAGCGATCAAGTTCGTTTAGCGGCACGATGACTTCGCCGTTGGCTAGGTCGCGCACACGGCGCATCTGCTCGAACACGGGCCCGAGCTTCATCTGGCGCTGTCGGTACAGCTCGACAATCTCTAGTGCGTCAAGCATTATTTGAATCCCTTGAGTTTGCCGTACTTCTGGATGTTTGCCTGCGTGCGGACAAAGACCTTTGCCTGCTGCCAGCCAGCGCCGCGGTTCTTCACCGTTTCGAGTGCGCTTTCGTACTGCTTCACGAAAGTCTTGTCAAGCCAGCTTGGGATTGCCCCAAACGGATCGTTTTTCCCAGTGGCCTTCGGGGTTGTGCGCTCAGCCCTCAATGCCATTGGGAGTTCTCCCTTGGGGTTGTCTTCCAGAAACTTGGCAATTCGTCCAAGACCCTGAGACACCTGGCTGCTGGGATTTGCCAACTCTTCCCTGACTTGTCGAGACAGCGGAGTTGGGTACGCTAAATCACTTTTTTTTTGAGGGTTAGCTTTGCTACCACGCGTGGTGGTCCCGCCCTTCGACTTTGTCGACTTGACAGCGGTGGTTGGCTTGTCGACCTTAACCGGTTCAATCGGCTTGCTCTCGGCCTTGGCGGGCTCAACCTTGACTTCTTTTGTCTTGGTGGAAGCTTTACTGCCGCGCGTTTTGGTGCCACCCTTTACCGATGCGGGCTTGGTTGTAGTTACAGGCTTGTCAACTTTCACCGGTTCAATCGGCTTGCTCTGCGCTGCTGGTGTTGGTGATTGCTGATCAGCGCGAATCAAACCCCTACCGACTTGACGAAGCCCAAACCCGAGAACTTTCTTTGTCAATCCAATGCCCTTGGCGGCCACTTTTCCAGCCGGACCAGCAACGGTGAATGCTTCTGCCGCCTCTACCCCAACAGCCTTGAGGATTCCCTTGCCAGAGAACTCAACTCTCCCAGCTCCACCAAATGGATTTGTGATTGACTCCACAAATCCGCGACCTGGGTAGTTGATGCCCTGGCCAATAACGTTGTTGCGGCGATTTGAAATTGCACCAGTTACACCGGAGGTGAGTTGCCCAACCGTGTACTTGCCGCGATCGCCTTGGCCGCCGCTGGTGCTGACGTTCTGTGTTTTTGATACAACTGGACCCATGGTGCCGCGGCTACGCTGCAAGCGCTTGTCTTCTTGTGAGATGGGCGCATATGTTGGGCCGTATATTGGTCCAGTTGGCGTAGTCGTAGTACCAGAAGTATTAACAATCTTGCGCGACGGCAACTCGGTGGCAAGCGTGCGCTTGAACGACTTACGCTCTTCCGGAGTTGCGTCGGCGAGTACGCGCTGAGCGATCTTCGTGCGGCCAGACTTCTCCTGTGCAAGATTCTCAAAGCGCTGGCGAAAGCGAGCGCGAAGTTCGGGAGTGGCCTCTTGACCACTCTGAGCGATTCTTGATTGCACAAACTGGCGCTGAGCCTGTTCGTAGGCGTTAAGTTTCTTCTTGGCCATGGCTAGTTAAAAGATAACACACTATATCCAGGATGGACGCCAAAGTTTGGGTGGGGCCTTTACCGGCCCGAGACTTGGCATGTGCAACTCGGCAAACCAGTGCGCCATCACCAAGTCTGTCCCGTTCTTCTTATCACGTGTCCACGAAGTCATTTCGTCGATGAACGCCAGCGAGCGCCAGTTGTCCGTAAGCATCGGGATACGGACTTGACCGGCACGCCACAATGGTGGAAGCAAAGCTTCCACGCCGAGGTTCTCGTCTAGTTTGTTCCTGGAGGTCGTATGGGGAATGATCATCACACCGTGAAGGGCTTGCCACTTGCGCACGAAGTCGTGTGCAAGGAGGAAGCGCTGGGCGGCGTTGATCTCGACGACCCAGTGCGAGATTGGGTACCCGTACTCGAACGACCGCTCTTGCCAAGCATCCATTATTCCGCCGTATGTGCGAGATTCGGTGTAGTAACCAAGTAGGTCTTCGGCTGTCAACTTGACGCGCTCAAGGTCAATCAGGTACCTGAGATTTGTTTCTGGCTGGTAAAGCCACCATTGGATGGCCCAGAACTGGGTGGGTGACGGGTCGACTGTGGCAATCGAAATGATTGGCGGCTCCAGGCCATAGGGGATGTAGCCGGGCCGTCGGTCCCTATCGATGCAGCCCGGATACATCACCCCATCTGGCCCGATTCCCCCGGTTGCCCAGACTCTTTCGATGAGATAGTTGCCCTCAGCCATGTCTTCCTGCTGGTAAACAGTGGCGAACTTCTGGGGGCTGGAGTGCCTGATATACGAAAGGTCACGCCACGACAGGCGGTATGGCTCAAGAAGTGGGCCGTCCGGCCATGGGGCGGCGTCGGTTCTGCGAGACTCTGGCCCGGTATCAAGGTCGTCGTAGTAAGCCTTGTATACCAAGTGCTCGTACTTGTGGCTTTTTACCGGTTCCTTGACATCTGAAATATCTGAAACGTCGCCGCCGTCGTACTCTTCTTCGTCCTCGTAGGTTACTTTCGCAAGGCAGTGTGCATAGAGGTCCAGGGGTCCAAGTCTCTGACCGATGACCGCAAGTAGCCCACCTGGGTCCACGCGAGCTTCTGCCATGGAGTCCCATCTCTCAATGAGTTTGTCTCGCGCCACAGATTCTTTGGCGTTTTCTGGGGACGCGACGTCGTCGAAGAGACAGAGATCGGCGCGGTGTCCGATGAATTCCGACTCGATTCCGTACGCCGAGACCGTGGGTTCCTTGTTGTCAAGTCCGCCTCCTGCGTACTGTTCCACGATGAACTCTTCTGCACGCCACAAAGCGCCGGAAGATGTTGGCTTGAACCTACCGTAATCCAGGGATAAACACGACTCGGCATCCAGCGCCAGGCCGCGTTTGACCATTTCCGGGTCGGGACGCAATGGGCTGGTGCGCTCCAAAGTCTCGCGGATACGACGGGAGTACATCTTTGCCAAAGTCTGGGAGATTGATCCGATCATCACGCGCACTGCGCGGTTGCGCACAATCGCCCAAACTGCCACGTCGTGGAACAGCGTGGACTTGCCAGCACCAGGCGGGCAGTTGAGAACCATGAACTTTTTGTCCTTGTTCTCAAGGCGCTCGACAATCTTGTACGCGGCATCGACCTGCCAGTTGCTGGGCACGCGACCCAGATACACGCGCCGGAAGTAGTCGAAGTCCTCCAGCCCCCGCTTGGCACGATCCTTCAGGCGTCCGCTTGGGATTACCGGCGGCACGTCCTTCATGGCGGCCAGATCCCGTTCGATGACGTTGCCACCCTTGGCGTTTCGGCCTTCCTTGATGGAAGCCTGATCTAATTCGAGCTTGGTCTTTTCAGCCCTGTCTACCCAGTTGCGGGCAGTGGTGTAGGAGATCCCGGCCAGCCGGGCAGCTTCCTTGATATTCGTCCCAGACTGCATAGCCTGGAAAAAGATGGCGCGATCTTCCGCCGATACAACTCGTTTCCCCTTGGGCATTTTGTCCTATTTGGGGCCTTGGCGGCGAAGAATCGACTTGCCGAGCTGGCTTTCCAATGCTTTCTTCTTCTGCTCAGGGGTCAGGTACTTGAGGGATTCCTTGACAATTTCACCCTTGGCCCTGAGGTACTTTTCAGCCATCTTCTCGGCTGGACGGCCAGTTCCGAGGATGTCGTCCGATAGATCCTGAAGCTGGGCGTTCCTGATGATCTCTTTGTTGATCGCACCACGGGTCATCTGTGAAATGTCGTTCTGGTCGATCATCTCCGTGTAGGCAGGGGTCTCCTCGTACAGATCCATCATCCCGGACCGGTAAGTGCGCTTGCGCAATTCGCTCTTGGCAAGGGCTTGCTGGGAACCCTCCAGCATCCGCTTCATGCCAGACATCTCGGTCGTCCAGCGCCGGGTCATAATATCGGCTTCCTTCTGGAATGCCAGTTTGGCGATCTTGCGCTCCGCATCAACCGCATTCAGCATGTTCTTGCGCGTTGTCGGGAGGTATTCGCTGGCTGAGCCAATAGCACCCTTGACAGAACTACGGACAGCCGGGCTACGCAGGGCCTTCATAACCCCAGCCCCAGCACCAGAGATGGTGGCACCGGTAACGGCATTGATGGCCAGCTGCTTGCCAAAAGCGTCCCCACCCTTCTGGGCTGCGGATACCAACCCGCCCGAAAGCGCATCGCCAACGGTCTGACTGGCCCCGATGCCCTTACGAGCCGGAGTGGGAATAAAAGGATTCTGATTGCCTTTGAGGAACACGTCCGTCGACTTAGCCGCGCTGTTCAGCCAGCCGCCGACCGTCTCACCAATATCTTTGATCGGGTTCTTTGCGCGTGCCACAAAAAAAAGATAGCACAGGTTGTTGGCACTTGACCGGCGTGCTACCGTATCGGCTCACAAGCGAATCGAATACCGGACCCTAAACGATTAGATTCCTCCTCGCGTTAAACAACCGCCAGGGCAGTATCGCTAGATCGCACGGGATGAGTGGCCTGAAAAGGGGACCGTTGGTGTTCGTCTTCTTTCGGTATCTAGACAGACGGGTTCAGACGTTAAACAGAACTTGGGGGGGCTAGAGAAGTTCTACTGACGGGCGAGTAGCCCTAGTTCGAATATTGAAGCTGAGGCTTCTAGGGCTGATATGGCTCTATGGAGAGGACGGGTATATTGCCCCCCACCACCCCCACGGTAGCGGCAGACCCCCGGTTCCCTTCGAGCTCGAAGACAAAAAAAAGAACCCCCACCGCCCGAAGGCGGCGGGGGCTCTCCCCATCCAGTGCCGGTACTAGATCTCTGAGAGGATCCGAACCGAGAAGAGGGACCGCTTGAGTCCTTCCTTGTCCGTGTGCTGACCTTCCGCCTTCAGCACTTCGACTACCTGGAAAGCCGATCGGCTCTTCGTGACCCAGACCATCGAACCCACTTCGACGGTTCCTGTTGCCTGCCCATCAGCGACGGACACGAACCACGGTGTGTCCTTGTCCTTCGGATTGGCACTGTGCCACTTGCCTCTCGGGAAGAGTGCCACTGCGTTTCGCAGGGCCTCCATGCGTTGCGTGTTATCCATGACGTAGGGGCCTCCTTCGCCCCTGTCGCTCGGGACCGTCCCTTGCGACGCCTCCAGTATCGCACCCCCGTCAAGTCGGGGTCGCTTGATGCGCAGGTGCCTGTACGTATTGCGCGCCGACATCGGTAGCGCAATAAGGAGGGGGGCTTGCGCCCCCCTCCCCTTGTCTCGGTCAGATCTCCGACAGGATCCTGACTGAGAACAGACTGCGCTTCAGTCCCTCCTTGTCGGTATGACTGCCCTCATGTCGCAACACTTCCACGACTTGGAATGCGCTCCGTGACTTGGTCACCCAGACGTAGGCACCAACGGTGACTTCACCCGTGACTTGTCCATCTGCGACGGACACATACCAAGGTGTCTCCTTGTCCTTGGGGTTCGTGGAATACCACTTGCCCTTGGGGAACATAGCGACTGCTTGTCGCAGTCCATTCAGGTTCTCATTGTCCATGACGTAGGAGCCTCCTCGCTCCTTGTCGCCGTTGGTTGATCGGCGACGCACCCAGTATGCCAGCCTCGTCAAGCCGTCGTCCCCAACTGCGTGTGCTTGTGCGTATTGCGCCCCAACATCGGTAGCGGTATCTGTCAAGAGTGAGGGCTACGAGCAGGTTGTAAGGAGGTTCAGCGTCATTCTGCTGCCTACCCGTAGCCCCCACGTCTCTACTTGCTTGAGTGATGGGCGTACCAAAGCCCAACGATCACGGCACAAGCGACAAAGAGTCTGGCGTACAGTCCAACGCCTTGATACTCCTTAGCCTGTGACGTGAGCACAATAAGAGTGCCATAAAGCAAGACACTTGGCTCATTCATCATCTCCAGTCATTCCTTCCAGTTTGCTCATGATCTCTGTGACCATCGCCTTGTATGCCTTGGGGTACTGCTGCCTGAGTACCTGCGGCATGGCGGTGAACTGCCATTGAGCATCTGCCAATGGTGAAGCCTCAGAGGGTAGAGACTCCACAGCAGGTGGCGTGGACATAGTGCCGCCAGTTGCCCGGGACTCTGACAACTTGTCGCCTGTGGGTAGCACCTTGGTCACAGTGAGCGAGCCGCCTGCGACACACATGTAGATCGTGGTCGCTTGGTGCTTGTGCGCTGTGATGGTCGCCCAGCCTTTGCCTTCAGCCGCCATGTCTGCCATGACGGCAGCCATTCTGCTGTTCATGTTCTCTACCGCATCTGACATGGAGTCAAAGGTGAAGGGCATCTGGATACTCCCCCCAGAGAAACCTCGTGCCTCTGCCTCTGTGTCAGACAAGCCTGCGATGAGGTGGGCATTGAGGACATTGTCCTTGTCCACCTCTGACACAGGAGTCTGGTACATCATGAACAGAAGCACCTTGTCCCCTTCTATCTCAAACTCCTTGCCAATGCTGGTGGACACAGTCTCAACTAGCCTGACTGCTTCCTCCATCTGCTTCTTGCTGAGGTCGGCATTCGCCTCGTCAAGGATCGCCTTGACCTGAGACATGAGTTCCTCGTTGCTATCGGTCATACTTCATCTCCTCCACTGTGCTTGTACTTCTTGCGCTTGGGCTTTGCGCCCATCTGGAACTGGCGAAGGAGCGTTGCCGCTTCCTCTGGTCGCCTGACGATGTAGATGTTGTGCCTGCCAGCAAACATCAAGCACCAGTCACGAAGGGCATCTGACGCGATGTCGCGTGCGCCAGTAACCCTTGTGTCTGAGATCCAGATGACTGGCTCATTGTGCCTGCGCATTGAGACACCTACCTCAAGGGCAGGACCATCTACACCATTGCCACCGGGGAACTCTGGCAATGCGCTTGCTCGTCTGCCGCGAGAAGCCACGAGCCAGATGTTCGGCTCATCTGTGCCTCTGTACCTACCGCCATCTGAGTAGCAGATGACTGTGGTGCCAGCGGAAGCGTCCATGATCGTGCGCAGGTCGTTCTCGTCAAGCGACATTGAGCCTGAGCAATCGACAATGACTACGCCACCTGTCGCACGGACATAGCGACCAAAGATCTTCTGCTCTGGGTCTGTGTCCTCACGGGAGATGAACTTGATGTCCTTGCCGTATGCCTCAGGCACAATCTTGCGACCCTTGCGCCCAGTGTGAGGGGACACAAGCGGCAACTTCTCAAGAATGGCAGGAGCCCACCCGTCAATGGAAGGGACTATCTGGCGCAAGGTTCTCTTACCATTCTGGAACCTTCTGCCATAAATCTCATCTTCCTTGCGCCTTGAGTAAGAGTCCTTGCCAGACGCTTGCTTGTGCGCTTCTGACTTCTCCTTTGCCTTCTTGGCTTCCATCTCCATGCGAGTGGACTCAAGGACGTTCTGTCCCCAAGTGATCTCGCGCTTGAGATTGGCGACCAAGTTGCGGTATGCCTTGTTGGACGTGCGTGTGGCAGATGCGCCATCTTTGTTGATGTGCGCCTGTACAACACGTGAGTAGTGCTCGCAAGCCCACTGTAAGTCCCTGTAGTTGGACTCAAGCACCTCTCGCACCTTCTCGTTCTTGATGAGAGCGACAAGGTCTGATGCTGCTTGTGTACCTACATACGCCATTGCTGCTGCCATGGCACTTGGACTTGGCTCATCTCGGTCAAGGATCTGAGCAAGTGGGACAAGGTTCACTGTGCCAATGGTGGGATCCTCGCCGAAGATGGTCTCGTACAACCGCGAAGCGACGATGCGCTCTGCGGCATTGACCAACTCGATTGAGGCATTGGCTGAGTGAGCAATCTTGCGCTTGTTCATCAAGCCGTAGCGAGAGAGCATCAAGCCGTAGCGACGAAGTCGCCGCATGGCATCACCCTCCTCCACAGGCGCAGAGTACTGGTGCTCTGCCGCAGTGGGTGAAAGCACAACGCTCACTCCGTCAAGACTTGTGGGCAGACTGCCGCTTGACTCAAAGTTGTTGTGCTTGGCACCCTTGCGTACAGAGAGAGCCTCTGGCGCAAAGCGTTGGGTCGTGGTCACAGGAGACCTGCTTCACTTGCCACGATGCTCAATGAGTCAATCATGGACTCATGAACCTCGGGGAACAGAACCTGAGCGCAAGCCTTGAGGTTCTTGGACTTCTCGTACATGGACTGGAACTCCACGAACGAGCGCAAGGAGTAGCGGTACTGTGCGTCCTCTGCGGTGAAGGCGATTGCCAACTGTCGCAGATACTCGGGCAGAGTCTCAATCGCCTTGGGGTTGGGCGTATTGACCGCACAACGCACCGTCAAGCGGTCAAGCACCGCAGGCGCAAGATCCTCGGGCATACCGTTCATAGTGGCAACGACCGAGAAGTCCTTGTGGGGCTTGACGATCTCGCCAGTATCTGGGTTCTCCCACGATGCGCTTGCCTCAGTGTCCAAGAGCATCATCAACTTTGACTCAACGTCACCGTTGATGCGATTGACCTCGTCCACCACGAGCCGTGCGCCTTCGCGCCATGCTCGGATACCTACGCCTTCGTGCCACTTGAGTGAACCTGATGCCTCACGGCGCCAGAAGCCCTCAAGATCTGCTGAACTCATGTCCTCGGTACAAGCCAGACGGTACGACTTCTTGCCTTGCGTACCATGCGTCAAGCCGAAGTATGTCTTGCCTGTGCCGGGGAGACCATAGAGAAGCACTCTGTTGGAGTGCTCAATGGCGAACTCGGCTTTCTGCCATGTGGTCATGGCGTTGGTGTCTACTGTGCTACTCATTGCTGTTGTCCTCCTTTGGACTGTTGGTTGCTTGCGCGGTGGGGAATACTTCCTCACCGTTTCTTATCCGCTGTGCGGTAAGATCTTCCAACAAGGCATCAAAGACCACTGGTCGCATCTGCCTCATTGCCTTGGGTGCCATGTAGAACATGAGCACTGCGTCAATCATCTTGCTCTCACCCTGCTTGTACTCGGTCGCATGGATCGTGGTGTGCTGTACCTCATTGTCGTCAAGGAACCTTGTCGCAATGTAGATGGCATCACCAACAAGCATGGTGGTGACGATCACCTCGCGCTTGACTTCTGGAACCTTGTCGATGGCAGTAGCAGTACCGGTCATACGAACAAGTACGCCTTCTGACTCCAAAGTTGCGACATGGGCAGCAAGGTACTGATCCTCCAGCATGTCGTAGATGTCGCCACCTTGGCATAGTGGCGTGATGGAGAGCAGTAGATCTGGTTGCTCGCCAGTCACCACATTGGGCTCACCTTTGATGAGGCGACCTTCTGCCTGCTCGATGGTCTCCTTGTGCCTGTCTTGGGGTACAAGTTGTAGCAAGAACATCATGTGCTCTTGATCTTTGTTGCCGATGTGCTCCCACATAGCCTGCTCAAGGCGAGAGAACTCATCTGCCATGCTGTCTGGTCGCTCTGACTCAATGGCTTTCTCAGCCTCAGAAAGGATCTTTGCGGCTTCTGCCAAGATCTGATCGTCGTACTCAGACATGGCTACCTGCCCAGACTGGACGAGCAAGGTAAGTGTGGTAGCCAGCGTCAAAGGACTCTGCTGGCTTGTTCACCCATACAAGAACTTGCTCTTGACTGTTGAGCCTTGCGAGAACCTGAGTCCCCTTGCGCAGTCGTTTGGCACTACGCACTAGGAACTGGTTGTCGCCAGCGTGGTTGTAGCGGTGATCCCAGCGGTGGAACGCTTGGACATTGTCGTTGGTCATTGGTGCTTGCCTCCTTGTGATCGGCGGTTTGCCGACGCGATCGAGTATGCCCGACCCGTCAAGCCGACCGCCCATCGGGCAGACCCGACGGCAACGGTAGCGGTAGCGGTAGCGCTACGTGGAGGACAGCTGCTTCACGCGCAGCGAGGCGTAGTCCCGACTTCTTTCAACTGCTTCGGGTGGCAGTGCATGGGCCACACCTTCGCACAGGTTGGTGATGTAAGCACGCAACGCTGGGCGAATGGTGAGGGCCATGACCAATAGCTCGGTAAGTACTTCTTCTGCAATCTGACGTTCGTTGTCGCTGAAGTCTGGGATCTCACCGAGATCTTTCATAACTAGAACGCTTCTTCTTCTGCGGGCTGGTCCGTGGTGCATGACCACAGCTGAGCGTCGGGAAACTCTGCGATGCGACGCACGAGCCATACCTGAGTCTCCTCACCCTTCTTGTTGACGAGATGCACGGTGTCACCCGGCTCGCCCTTGTGCTTGATCTTGGCACCCCAGGTGCCGTCACGAAGCTTGTACCAAGTGTTGTCTGACATGTTATTCATTGCTCCCCTGGCTGAGTAGCAGCCGTAGTCGGTCCACCATGGATTTGTACATGGCTATCTGTTTCTCAAGCTCAGTAACCCGAGCTTGTAGATCCTTCTTGTCATCACGCAGCGTATCAAGCGAGATCTGCATTTCCGCAACCCAAGCCTGCATTGCATGTTCATCAACTGACATCGACATCTCCGATCTCTGCTAACAGCTTTCGCTTGTTCTTCTGACGCGAAGCCGGTGGCACGCCACCCCACACACCATACGAGATGTTGTTCTTGAGCGCGTAACGCAAGCACTCAACGCGCACCGGACACTTGGCGCAGATCTGCTTGGCCTTGTGATGTCCGCCGTTCGCCCCGCGGTCAGGGAAGAAGAGCTTCTGATCTTCACCCTTGCAGGCAGCGTGCTTCATCCACTTGTCGTTTGTGTAGGGCAGTGCCCACTCTGCCATCAACATGGCGTAACTATAAGTTCCACGGCGAGAACCCGTCCCCGTTTGCTTCTTGTGAGTAGTCATAGATTGCCTTTGCGGCTTTGAGGTTTGTGGCTGCGTCGAACAGCTGATCGCACCCAACGCTACTGAGTACACCAACTGTCTGCAAATACCCATTCGGATACCACCTGGTTGGCAGGCACCACGAACGGTCGTTGATCTGCGTCAGGCCGATATCGGTAGAGCCATCGGCATTGAGCGTCGTGTTGTGCTGGGTCGGATCGCACCTGCTCTCGCGGTGCATCACGTAGTCCAGCGTCGGCATGCTTTCGGCATGCCAGCCAGCACGCTTGGCTAGCTCCCACCACTGGGGGCACAGCGCCCCGGCTGGTGCCGTGGTTGTTGTGACTGGCGGCTGGGTGGTGGTTGTAGTTGCCACCGCTACGGGCACGGGGGCCTGGACCGCCTCGCCTTTCCCGCCGAAGACGCTCCCCAATGAGATCAGGGCTGCGGCTATGGCAGCGAAGCTTCTGGTCATTGTTTCCATTTCTTCCCCTCTAAGGGTTTTCCCCGGCTAGATGCAACTACTTCACCTAGCCGGGGACGACAAGCCCCCAAGGAGGAAGGGGACCCTTTGTCTTGTCGTTAATCTTGCAGCAACGATACTAGCTGACTGAACTCTTCCAGGTCCATTAGCACTACGCCCTTGCTTGTGCCATCAGGCATGGCGACCATCACGAACGGACGTATATCACCAAGCGCTTTCGCAGCATCACTCTGACTTTTGGCTTGCTGAAACCGAGTCCAAATTGGACCGACCTGCGCGCCCGCTTTGATCTCGGTACGCAGAGCACCGCCCCAATTTTCCTCGTGACGGGTAAGGTGACCACCCAGCCCCAGTTTCTTACGGGCACGACGCGCCTTTGCATCCCCCTTGGTGCGGTTGCGCTTCCCTCTGGCAGCAGGGTCGCCGCAGCCTCGAACTCTGCGCTTTCCTTGTCGATCAGCACGACCCAGAGTTCCGAATTTGGGACACTCATGTAGCGAGCACTTGTCTCTGTTGCCTTGACATTCACCCTTGCGTTCATCCATCACCGACCCCAGCGGTTGAGACACGCGTTGGTGATGACGGCAGTAACAATGCTGACAGCCACAATGATCAAGAAGTTTGTGATCACTTGCGACCTCGCGCATCCAACGCCTTGATCACAGCATTGGCCTCGCCCTTGTTCAGTTCATCGAGTGCGCTGATCGGACGGTTGATGATCTCGGCAATGTAGTCATGCTGGTCGGCCCTGGTGTTAAGGCTTACACCATTCAACATGGCGCGGATCTTGCCAAGCTGAGCGCTGCTCGCCTTAGCACCAGGGTCCTTGATCTGTGGTTCATCTGTGGCGATGGCACCGGGGAATGCAGCAGTCACCTTGTCGATGATCTCCTGCACCTCAGGCTTCGGCTTGTCATTCATGCCGTCGTTGATCTTCTTGAAAGCACTGCGCAGTGCAGGCATGACTGCATCTGTCAACGCATTGAGATCAACGTTGGCTTCCATGGCCACAGCTTCTGGATCGAGTCCAGCCTTAGCGCAAGCCTCGCGGAACTTACTCAACAGGTCAGACGGCTTCATCTCTGGCTTGGTCTGGTTCATGCGCTCAACCTTGGCCATCTCCTCACGGGACGGACGCGGTGATGCCTTGGCTGAAAGGACCCAGTTCGACGCGGCGCGTCCCAAACTCGACGTCTCACAGTTCTCGACATGTGATGTGCGGTTCACTGGTGATGCATCACGCACTTCCTCGGCGAACCCAGTCGATACCGGAACCGGATCATTGATGTCCTTGTACAGCGCAGCACGAAACACAACACGGTTCTCGTCGTAGTGCACCATCTCGGTGACTACACGTCCGTTCGGGCAGAGCTCCCAGAACTTTGCCAGCCGTGCTTCGACTGTCTCGTAGTTGTCAAGGTTGAATCGCATTACTTGTCTCCTTTGTTGATACGGAACTGACGGTATGTCGTGGTCTTCTTGTACTTGTCGTGGAGCGCTGAGTGCTCCTTCTCAAACTTCTTCTGGTCAAATGAGTTGCGGGACACTTCCTTCCACGTGGCGACGACATTGCCGTCGACGGTGGCCTGGGAGTTGTCGCCGATCTCCTGGCAGATCGCGGCCTGCAACGCAGACGCATGCTCTTCCAGTTCGGACACCATCGCCTTCGTCTTGGTCAGCTGCTCCAGCAACTGCACTGCATCGGCAGACAGCTCGACGCTGCCACCGTTGGCATTCGGGTGAAGCGTTGAGATGTTCTCATAACTGGGGATCGCAGTCTCCGGGTACATGCCCATGTCAATGCACGCCAAGTAATTACGGCATGCTTCGATGTGCTGGCGTTTCTCATCCGAGCTGACCTTCTGGGTGTGGAACTTGAGGTCAAGGTCACCATCCAGTACGCACCACGTGATCTCGCTGACGTCAGCGCAGATCGCCTGGTGTACGCCCTGCCAGTACCACATGACTGGAAGCACGCCATCGAAGCGCTTCTTGCTGGTCTTGATCTCGTACACGGCGCCCATCGTGCTGATTGCATCGAGCGTCGCGATCAAGCGAACGCCGTCCTCTTCATACACGTACATCACGTCGGGCTCGGTCAACTCAACGTTAAGCAGTGTCTGTGCCCACTCGCGGACCGGGCCTTCCAATGTCGTACCGCGCAGCATCGCAGCGTTTTGCTCGATCGGCTGCGGGGCTTCGCTCGCGAGCAGTTGCGTCGCGAGATCGGCGGACGTTACATACGGATGCGAGTCGTAGATCGCAGCCGCGACGCTCGCCGAGATGCGGGCCAGTCCGTCTTCATTCTTCCAGCGCACCGCCAGCCACTCGGGCGAGCCGTGCGTCGGCTTGCTGATAGTTGTGTGTTTCATGTAGAGCCTCCTTGCTCGTGTTGTGTTGTGAGACTAACCGCGCTCGGTCTAAGTTGCAACCCAGTTTGGTTGGTCGAGAACGACGATCTTATTGATCATGCCGTTCGGGATGTGTGTCACCATACCAATCGTTTCCATGTCTGGCAACTCGTCCGGCATGTAAGAGCCGGTGATTGATACGTAACCCTCAAGTGCCTCTGGGTAGAGATACCCGACAGACACGACGTGCGTTGCTTTGGGGTGATACTCGTTGACATCGACCCACCCGTTCTGTGAGTCAAATGCGTCAGTCCAATGTATTGCTACAAGGGACCATGGGCAGTGCTGAACCTCAGTCAAGCCAACAGACATACTCGCAGGTTACCCTGCCCTTGTCTGGGTCCACAAACATCAGTCTTTGTGAGGGTTTCCCCACTGCTGCAACGAATGTCTTGGCGTACTGGTTGTCTGACTCCGGGGATCCGCTTACCCAGATGCGCCCACCATTTGCCATGGTCAGGCTCATCGGAGTGTGGAAGTGGCCCATCATGCAATCGTCAAAGCCCATGAAGGTAGCCCAAGCATTCACCTTGCGAAGGATCGAGTAGCTTGGCGTTTGCCCACCAAACGACGGGATCTCGTCACCATGGACAATGAGCATCTTGTAGTTGCCGATGGTGGCAATCTGATACCAGTCCTCGGACATCTGCCAAGTGACGTTCTTCAGGTGCGTGCAGCGGTCAGCTGCAATCTTGTAGGCCATGCGGTCCACGTTGTCGGAAGATGGCATGTCTCCCTTGCGCCCGATTCGCCCGTGGTTGCCATACTCACAGACAACATGGATCTTGGTGAAGTGGCTGGCGAGATTGTTCACGCAGTTCTCGATGATGCTCGATACCGTGAACAGCTGGTCGAACAGGTGCGGTCCTATCTCGTAGATCTGGCCCGGAAATACGGTTAGTCCCTCGACCATATCTCCACCCAGCACAAGCACACACTCGTTTACCGGGTGGTGTGCGCGCTGAATGTCGGTGAGGTGCACAACCTTGTCGATCATCTGGTCAATACGCCTGCGCAGAACGTCGGTGTTGTAGGAGACCGACACTTTGCCAGCCTGCCAGTCGGTCAGGTGGATGAGTGCAACCTCTTGCTTCTTTGACTTCTTCTGCGGCTTGGGTGGTTTCACCTTGACACGCGGCTGAACAAGCGATGCGTCTTTTGCTGCCTGATAGACGGCCTCAACGAGTTCTTCGTTGCGGCGCTTTGCCCGAGCAGTTGCGCGCTGCGCGTTCTCCAATGCACGACGTAGATCGATGACCTCCGCTTCGAGTGCTGCCTCTTCGCTGATGGTCATTCCGATTCCTCCTGCAACTGACGGCGCAAGTAGGCAACTGTGTTGCCTGCGATGTTCACACCGCGCTTCTTAAGCGCGCGAGAAATACCGGCTGATGAAATTCCTTCGTCTCTGCACGCCACCACGAATTCCTTGTACTGCTTCGGACCGAGCTTCTTCTCGATCTCCGCCAGCTTCGTTGGCTTGCGCCCGATGGGTACTTGTGCTTCTTCCTTCGCTTCGTTCAGAAAGGACATCTTGTGCCTCCTTGATCATGCTCAACAATGTGACATAACCAAGGGTATCAACAAGGCTGTCATGATGCAAGGACCCACCGTGCATATTTGTCTTGAGCCTTGCAAGCTTGACGCTGACCATGAACAGAACCGCCTCATAGACAGTCAGGTCGATGCCAGTCAGGGACTTGTAGATCTCCACCACCGTGCTGTAGTCATCGAGTGGGTGGCCGTAGGACGACTGCCGGTCCTGGTTTACGAGGTTGTATGCCTCAAGCAATACTTCACTTCCCGGCGTGGCTTGCTTTTCCATCTTCTCCCCTAATCAAGTTGTCGAGTTTGCCTATCAGGTGAAGAAGCTCTTCTTGCTCCCCAACCCCAGTAAAGATCCTAGTTAGGAATCCCCTTAGTTTTACGAGATCCCGCCTTGTCAGATCGCTTGGCACCCGCAGCCCCTTCCTTCTCCGCGTGGAACTGTAGGTGCTGGTTGAGGCGTTCTCCAACCCCGTCAACCTTTTCTTCTGTGCGCTGCTGGGACTTGTGGACCATCTTCAACATGCCAAGAACAACCTGATGATCTTGGCTGTTCTCTTTACGGAACTTGTCGAGGACGGCGACGATAACCCCACCCACCGCCGCAACAACGGCGGCGAGGACCATCGCCCATCCTGCGTCCACTACTCAGTTGGCTTACTCTTGAGCCACTCGCGGACTGCATCTGGTGTGTCATCACCGGCCACGTAACGCAGGTGCCATGGTTCGCTCTGCACTTCCCAGCTGAATCCAAAACGCTGTGCGTTGGCAAGCAACCACTCCAAGCGTTTGCCACTGGCATTGGCAATATCGATAGCGATCCCGTAATTATGCTGCGAGGTACCCGGCACGGCCATCGGCGCCAGCCCCTTCTTGAGGTACCACGCCTTACCCTTGTAGATACGCGGCGTCTGCTTCATGATCTTCTTGTTCGGCTTGTCCGTGTAGCGCTGGTAGAAGCCGTATTCCTGGGTCTCCAACGAACGATACGTGTCGGCCTGCGAAGTGGGTGACAAGTCAATCCCATCAGCATTGGCAGCAGCGTCCATGGCCTCATAGGCGTCAGCTGCACATTGATGCAGCTTGCCCTTGCCCTCGATGCCGCGAAGCAGATCGGGGCTCAGCTCACCTGGCTTGCAGTCCTTCAGATGCGAGCACAGCTTGACCTTGACGACAGGGTACTTGTCAGCCATGGCTTACTTCTTGAACGCTTCTGCGATTTCTTCCCGCGTCAGCTCCCCGTCGGTGCTGGCTGCGGCAAGCTTCTGGAGAACACCAGCGACTGCCATGAATCCTGCGATGAGGGCTGACTTCACGACAGACACGCCGATGACCGCACCACCAGTGATGGCCGGGAGTGCCGTGGCCACGAACAGGGAGAACAGGCGCTGCCCAATATCCAGCGTCAATGCAACGGCCTTGTTGGCTGCCTTCATGAAAGTCATCAGTCCTTCTCCCCTGTAGTAGCGGTCAAAATAGAGTGTAACACTAGCGCAACGCCAGTGAGCCATAGCGCTTGGCGCAATGTCGGGCCGGACAACGTGATAAGGACCAACCCCACCCCTGCGAGGGTCCATGTCTGTTCTTTGATGTAATTCCACATGGTACGAGAATCCTACTTCAGGGATCTGCGCGAAGAGACCGGCACCGGGGCGGGCATCATAAAGATCACCGCGGTTGCGGCCACAACGGCACGGCGCTCAGCCACTGAGATCTTGGAGCCCTCGGGCACGTACTCGTCGTAAGCCCCAGAGTAGACATCGACCTGGGCTTCAAACGCTTCTTTCTCCTCCGGGGTTGCATCTGCCGGTGGAGCCGGTATCGTGTCGATCGTCAGTGACGCGACTGGCGAATCCGTTGTCGTCTCCTCAACAACAACCATAACCGTGGGAGCTGGGGAGGCGGCAACGGTAACCTGTGGCGGTGCACTGGTTTCTACGACTGTGGTTGGCAACAGGGGCTCTGTTGTTGTCGTTGTTCGCGGCGTTGGCCGGATTGTTGTGGTGGTTGTTTCGACAGGAACCGTCGTCTCCGGAACAGTTGTCGTTTCGGGAACCGTCGTCGTTGTCGTCGGTGGCTCAGTCGTTGTTGGCGGCGGAGGCGGCGGTGGCGGGGGAGGCGGTGGAGCCTGAGTCGTCGTAGTTGATGAGGTAGTCGTAGTTGGCGGAAGGGTCGTAGTAGCCCTTTCTTCCACCGTTGTAGTTGTTGACTCCTGAGTGGTTGTCGTTTCCGGCACTGTCGTCGTAGTGGTCTCGGGAACCGTAGTCGTTGACGAGGTAGTGGTAGTAGATGTCGTTGAGGTTGTCGTAGCTACGGAAGCGCCGTAGGACCAGACGTACTCGGGTCCAGGGTTGCCATTTCGCCAAGCTTCGCAGTCCTGCCAGGTCGGATACTTTCCTGCCTGGTAGTCGGCTATCGGTTGCTGCATCTGCCATGTCGTATTCGATTGGCATGTCCATGTGATGTAGTCCTGTGCTGAGGCTGGGGCAAACCAAGCGATAGTTGCTGCGGGTAGAAAGATTATCCAGCGTAGACGACGGGCCACCCGTCAATTATGGCCCATGAACGACATCCAACCAGTAGCAATTGTCTTTTCCTGAGTTGGAGACGGCACACCGCGGTGAAGGAACATCCACTCCGCTGGCCAGATTACGGTGAGCCCCTTTCGCGGGGACACAGAAAGCTCTTGGTGCTTCCATTCTGTTTGTCCCCCGTCTGTCACGTCGTTCAGGTAAGTCATAAACACGAACACGCGTGCATTGGAGCCGGGTGAATTGCGCTCGGTGTGCCAAGCAAAGAACCCCTCACCCGGCCTGTACCTCTGGATGTTTACAGGTTCGGTAAATCCCCACCTGGCGATGGATGCGTCAACGGCTGGATACGCCTCTCTGTACTTACCGAAGCACTGGGATAGCTGGCTGACATATGCCTGGATCCTTGGGTCTTCCTCGAAGAAATCAAAGTACACCTCGGTCGAGATCTTCACCTCTGGGCGCAACATTTGTTCGCCAGCCATGTTGTTGATGTACCCAGGTGTTTTGTTTGGGTGCTCTTCGTAGTAGGAAATCAGCCCGTCGCATGCGTCTTCGCTGATGAACCATGCGCCCATGAACTGGCAGCCGAGATCAAATTCTGCAACCATCAGAGATCCTTCCAGGGTGAGTACTCGACCATAACCTTGTGCATCTCAAGCATGATGTCTGACGCGTAGAACATCAGGCACGTGTCTCTAAATCCGGACACCACCTCTTTGACAGAGTGCCGGTATATCTCGTGAGCCGGGAACACAACCATCTGGTTGCTGCGTGGCACGTATGCGTGGTCAAGGTTGTTGAAGTACAACTCGCCGCCAACGCAGTCGACATCCAGATAGATGATCGCTGTGCAATAGGTCAAATTGGAATTGCCTTGCGCTTTTTGCAAGAACCTGACCGGATAGTGGAAGCCGTCAGAGTGGGGCTGCATTAGAGAACCCTGGACATAAGAAATAAATATCGGCTTGATGTGCTGGGTCAAGGGCATGCCCATCAGAGAAGAGGTCAGCCCTGTCAGCTTGTTGTCAAATACAGCCTTGATGTCCTGGTCGTAGCACATGAATCTGTGCGCATCCGGAAGCGGTGTCCTGTTTACTTTTTCTTTGGCGATGTAGGAGTTGAAAAGCGAATACTCTTCTTCATCCAGCACCCCGTCCAGGACGCGAATATTTGCTATCCAGTTGTCCTTATTCGGGACTTGGGCCCTCAGAGAATGGTCCTGCGAAGACTTCACGAATCCAGGATAGCGACGATTCGTCCCACGTGTAGTTGACTGGGAATCCCATCTCAACTTCAATCGGCATTGCAACTGGCGGTTGCCAGTCGTGATTCTCGTCCAATGTCCACGACGGGTAGGGCTGAGGCTTGATGAAGATGTCGTTGGCCTCATCGTATGAATAGCCAACGCCAGCAAACTGCTTGCGCAGATTCCAGTTGTAGCTGGTTCGCTTGCACTTCAGGCCGTGAAAGTTGCCGTAGTACTCCTCCCAGTCAGAGATACCGTCTACGACCTCGTCCTCGTTGCGCCCAGTAATTACCTGGACAACAAGATTGTTTTCGTCAATCAGCGCGTAGTGAGCCATTAGTTGAAAGTAACCGTTCCACTGCCAGCAGTGCAGTTAATGAAACTGTACAAGCCGGTGGTCCCAGACGTATAAGTAACCCCAGCAGAAACAGTTGCCGTTGCAGTGCCAGTCAACCAGCGAACAATGACGCGGCCAGAGCCGCCCTGGTATTCGCCTGAGGGAGCATATGCATACGGAATGCCACCGCCACCGCTTGCGTAGTTGGCGGAACCCGATGTGCCAACAGAGCGGCCACCACAGTCTCCGTGGCCTTCGTGTCCGCCCGAACCCTCGCCCTGGCCTCGCGAACGACGGTAGTTGCAGCCTTGGTTGTCGGAGGTGTGTGATTTCGCACCGCCATTTCCGCCTGCTCCATGGAGCAGTGAGGTACCAGTTGCGCTGGTTGAAATAGCAGCTCCACCCATGCCCGAGTACTGGAATCCACCGCTCACAAATGTGTTTTCGCCAGCGCTTCCAGCACCACCGCCACCGCCACCGGGGAATCTGCCGTTTCCATTGCAGTCGCTTGTATTGCTACCTGTGCCACCGCCGTATCCCTGATTTGCGGTACCAGCGCCTCCAGCGCTAGCACCACCACCACCACCGCATCCACCATTCGTTCCCGTTGTTCCGCCACCAGTTGATGTGATGTTGTGGAACACAGAGTTGCTTCCATTGGCGCTCTGCGCACCACCGGCTCCGACAGTCAGCGTAAGTGCAGTACCAAGATCGACGGGAAGTACTGGTTCAGCTGATGCACCGCCACCAGAACTCTCACCGGGGATCGACGAACGGTATCCACCACCACCGCCTCCACCAGCCCAAGCGGCACCACCGGCACCACCAGCAGCAACAACGAACTCCACGTTGATGCTTGCTGATCCGCCACGCCATAGCGAGTCAACCTGGCCGGTGCCAGTGCGGCGACCACGCGGGCGCAGCTGACCAGCTAGTGACTTCCCGCCCTGGGTGTTGATTTCCTGCCGAGGCATCTCGACCTACGAGATTCGGTTGACGTATCCGCCAATGAGAACGACGTTTGCCGTAGCTGCGAACGCGGTAATCGTGCGCGCAGCAGACCCCGTGCCAGAAAGAAGCAGGCCGGGAACAATCAGATACAAACCGTTTTCTGCCTTGACGGTGTACTCGATCAAGTCGTCAGGTGACGAGGTGCCACCAAACTCAATCGTCAACTTGCGATCCGTCGTATCGGTGTTAACCGCGTACAACCAAACTTCGTCAATGGCGCTTGACGACGTGCCGGTCGCGTGAATGGTCGTGCCAGTCGTAGCGGTAGCAGCGACCTTGATGAGTCGACCACCCGTCGACCCGCTGAGATGAACCTTGCTGAATGTTGCCATGTCGCTCCTATGTTAGCCGAAGATTTGTCCGGCAAGAACAATCTGATCATCTTCGACGCCAGCCCAACGGAGACCAGTGGTCTCGCCAGAAGCTGCCATCAGGATCGCCCCATCAGCACCAACGCCAAGTCGGTTTACGGTATCAGCCGCGGTGCCGACAATGAGATCGCCCTTGGTGGTGACAACGTCAGTCGTCGGGTCGGTGCCCCAGACCGGGTCAGTGCCATCTGACTTAAGAACCTGGCCGTTGGTGCCAACAGCAAGACGAGCAGCCGTGGGACCGCTACCCATGTAGACGAGATCGCCGCGCGTGGTCAAGCGCGACGCAATGAAGTTTGCCTCGTCTGCTTCAGTTGCAGTGAAGACTGGGTAAATGGTCGCGCCGGAGGCGTGTGATTGTGCGCTCGTGTTGTCCTGGGCGCGGGTGAGCGTCAGCACTGAGCTTGAGATCGTTGCCGAGCACTTCTCTTCAGACGCGGTACCAGGACTAATGACGACGAAGAATGGCTCTGCCCCGGTGGGCCACCCAGTTGTGGCAGCAAGCGTGCAGGAGGTGTCGCCAGCGCCAATCGCGTTAACGATCGTCGTCTGTGCTGCTGCACCCTTGTACTGTCTACGTGTTACTGCGGCCATACCTTCCTTACCTTACACTACGCATGACAACGATAGCAGTGCCTTCGAAGTCATTTTTGTTATGGGACTGGGTTACCTGCCGGTACTGCATTTGGACGTTCTCCACCACAACAGCAAATGTCGAAGTGTTTTCCTGGTATGAGATAACCCTGGGGGTGTCCACCAGGTCGCGGAGGAGCGCCATCTCGTGGTCCACGTCCTGGTAGTACTCGCGTCCGTTGATATTTAGCTTGTGATGCATCAGCACCGGCACGGTAAAGATCTGGGATCGAAGGGGGGCGGCGTAAGCACGGGCCATCCAGCGAGTGACTGTTGGGCCGACCATCCCAGATGCAGCCCTATTAAGGGTCACCTTGACCTCGGCTTCAAATACCTTGGCCTCAAGGCCGTCGATTGTCTTGTCCCTGGCGTCCTGGGTGTCAAACAACTGGAAGTTTTCAAACTCCCCACCGTCCGAAGCGACCGCAACGCGGATTGAGCCGTCAAGCGGCAGGCAGCGGATGTCCAGCTTCGGGATGAACTTGGCGTCAGGGACACCCCAACGGTAGATGCCTGATCGCAGGTAGCCGGAAGAGACAAGGTTGGTGGCGTGGGGAATGTACACACCCTGACCTGCGACGGTGAACATGGGCTGGTTGTTGTACTCGTGGATCGCCACCACCGTCCCCTGGGTGGTTGCCATCAGGTCGGAGGCGTAGGCGGGCTGGTTGGTGGAAATGAACACCGAGATGTCCATGCGTCCGATGCCAGTGGAAGTGGCATCAAAGTTGGTCCACGCGAAGTACACGTACTGGCCGATGCCTGCGAACGCGGTGATCGGGGTGTTGATGTTGTTCAACGGTCCGATGATGAGGTTTCCGTTGTCGTCTGCGGTGCACAAACGGAACCCTGTCGTTGTCCCGATAATGACGTAACTGAGGTAACCGTAGATGCTTCGGATGATTTCACCCTGAGGAAGTTCCGCTGCGACAGAGGGGGTGGCGAGCGCGGTGCCGTCAGGTTGGATCGTGGTCTTGTACACGAGGCTGATGTTGCCTGCGGTTCCTGCCGCATAGATGTGGTTCTGTCCGGCAGCGAACCCAACCCATGTGAAGTTGGAGTTGGGATGCGTGTACAACGGGGACGGGTTGTTCGCTGATGACCCTGGCGCCGTGGTGATGTTCCAAATCTTGTGCTTGTCAGCACCCTGACCTGCGACCATGAGACGGCCTTTGACATACGACAGGTAGCCAGCCTCGATACCTGTGATGTATGCGGATGAGGTGGACACGCCTGCGTTTGTTTGGTCAATGTCTCCGTTGGCGTACGAGTAAAACACGTTGTAGCCGTTTGAGGTGATACTGTAAATGTTTGAAGCCGCGGTGCCCGTCACCGTGGTCACCGTGTTGAAGTCGGTGGTGTATTTGACGTTCTGACCGTCCGACCCGTACAGGCGACCGTCAGCGGTGGTCGCATACAGGTTGCTGTTCGCTGACGTGTACACCTTCGTGGTGTCCTTCAACAAGGTGAGGCGGCCCTTATCCCAAACGTTGACGCCTTTGCTGCCGTAGAAACGGAACGGCTCAGCATCCGAGGTATCCGAATACTGTTGTCCTGCACCGTAATGCCATGAGGACTGCGACCTGCGCCAAAGCCCCTGCGGGTTCAATGCTGCTTCACCAGGTTCCGTTGACTGGTCAACCGAGTCACGGACACGGGCATCAAACTGGCGTGTGAACTGTCCCGACTTCATGTCCAACATGTACGGGCGACCGTTGATCGCAATCGGGAAAATGTCTGGAACAAGTTCGGTTGCGCCCGTACCCGTGTAGAACGCGGTGGCGGGGTTGTATGCGTCGGTGAAACGCAGCAGCGTAGCCATCGGCTACTTCCTGAACTTGATCGGGAACTGTGCCTTGAGTCGACCTGATTCTGCAGTGATCCGTTCGCGGCGCAAACGCTGAATGTTCACCATC
>Ga0315904_10001271_pt1 | contig 39746 bp, 63 predicted proteins | sample LakEriMetagenome_6_FD_203529 | JGI IMG/M metagenome (GOLD analysis project Ga0315904, IMG submission 203529) | Freshwater fungal communities from buoy surface, Lake Erie, Ohio, United States - Buoy 12 MA120 | ecosystem: Environmental > Aquatic > Freshwater > Lake | place: USA: Lake Erie, Ohio... | reverse complement strand
TACTATCACTAAGGGTGCTTACACGGCAGCCGTTATTGACCGCGGAGATGATTTTGTAACCGTGTCTATTGAACTCAACGCACAAGGTAACACCACCGATGCTGGCGCATCTGGCGGATTTGCACCTATTAAGTGGGTTCTACAAAACGCAAAGGCTTCTGGCACTTACGCATAGCCAGAACAAAAGTGCTAGGGGTGTTGGTTGTAGCAGACGCCTTCCCTGCTCCCGCCCCCTAGCACCTATAATTGAAATATGGAAGGCACAAACGGAAGGAATATCGTGGCAAAAGAAACAAAACTCCCAGTTAGCGGAGCAAAGGTTGTATTACGCGACCCTAAAGCACTAAAGCAAAAAGACCGCAAGAGAATTTATGCCAATACAAAAGGCGTAGATGAAGGCATTATGACTGCGCTATCTCTAACAGATGGCATCTTGGCAATTATGGTGGAGAGTTGGGAATTAGATTTGCCAATTCCGTCAATTCGTATTTCATCGCTAGATGAATTAGATATTGCTGATTACGACCATTTGACGGATTTAAGCAAAGATTTCCAAAAGGCAATTTTCCCATCGTTGGTGGATACACCAGAGAATTCGGAAAATGCTGATAGCCCTTTCGGCGGCTCCAACGATTAAAATGGCTATTAGAAGGTGGCGAACGGCATGAAGCATTTAATTACCCAGATGAGGAATGGGTTTATTATTTGTGTGCCAAAGAATTTGGTTGGACACCAAACGAAACCGATGAGCAACCTGCTTATTTAATTGATTGGTTATTAGCCATATCAGCAACTGTTAAAAGGGTGGAAAGTGATAACATCAAATCTTAAACTGGTTAGGCAGTCACTTACGGCAATGGAAAATAACATTGGCAAAGGTGCGCAAAATGCCCGTGATGAAATGATGGTAACGCTTATTCAGTTATCAAAAGAGGAAATTAAAGGTCGGCGACCTGAGGGACAAAAGGCAACCGCAGGTCAGCCACCAATGAACCGAACTGGTAATTTGCGCAGAAGCATTAGAGGCGAAAAGCGCACAGTAGGATTTGCTAAATATACCGCTATTGTGGGACCAACAATTATCTACGGCAGGGCGGTAGAATTAGGCGGAGAATTTTCTCCTAAGTCATGGAAAGGAACAACTGCGGTGAAAGGTTTTCCATACATGGCTCCTGCGTTTAAGAAATTCAAAGTTATTGCTCCGCGTATCGTTACAAAGCATTTATCCGTTGGTGGTAAGTAATGGCTAATTTTCTTCCACCTGCCGTAATTGAAATTAAAGCAATTGCTGATAAGGCTATTGCTGAATTTAAGCAAGTTAATGGCGAATTAGAAAAGATGGAGAAGGAAGCCGATAAGGCTGGCGGCGGTATTAACCGCATGGAACAGGCTTCCAAAGTAGCAACTGGCGTTTTAATTGGCTTAGGCACGGCGTTTGCTGGCTTTGCGGCTATTGGTATCAAAGAGGCTATGGAAGCCGAAAAGATTATGGCAAAACTTGGTTCTACCATGACTGCCACAGGGGTTAATACGGAGAAGAATAGACTAGCAGTAGAAAAATTATCCGAAAGTTATGTTCAATTAGGTTTTGATGATGAAGCGGCGGCGGCAGGTTTTGAAAATCTATTGCGTGTTACTGGTGATTTGGAGAAATCACAACAACTATTAGCACTATCAGCAGATTTAGCACGCACTAAGAACATTGGACTAACCGAAGCATCTGCTATTTTGGCTAAAGCCAGCACAGGTAACGCTAAAGCGTTTAAGGAAGCAGGTATTGTTTTAGATACCACTATTCCAAGAGCAGAAGCAGTAGCAAAAGCGTTTGACGAATTAAATGACAAAATTGGAACACAGGCAGAAAACGCCACAAAGACATTTGCGGTTCAATTACAGATAGTTAAAGAACAATTTAATAACACCGCGCAAGCACTTGGTACGGCTTTATTACCCGTGCTTAAAAGTATGTTGGAAAAGATAAATCAAGGCGTTGAGTTTGTTAAAAGACACTCAGATGCGTTCAAAGTATTAGGCGGCATATTCTTAACAGTAACAGTTGCTCTTGCGGCATATAACGCAACTGTGAAAGTTCAAATGGCACTAACAAAAGCGTGGAGTGTCGTTACTGGAATTCAAGCCGCCGTAACTAAATTATTAACAGGTCAGCAAGTAGCACTTAATACTGCTATGAAATTAAACCCTATTGGACTTGTGGTAAGTGCCGCCATGTTATTAGTAGGCGCATTTGTTTTGCTATGGAATAAATCAGAAGCCTTCCGCAAAGGCGTAATTGCGGTTGGTAAGGCTGGTTTAATGGCGTTTGCTTCAATAATTCCGATTGTGGGTAAAGTCGGTGAAGCCATGTTGAAATTTATTATGGCACCACTTAAAGGCGTATTAACCGCATTATCAAAATTGCCCGGTGTTGGCAAATATGCCAAAGCAGGTTTGGATATTCTTAATAAAGGTTTAGACGGCGTATCCGATTTTGCGGATAAAGCATCTGCTAAAGCAAAAGAATTAGCAGGTAATTTAGATAAATTGAATAAGCCAATCAAGATAGATTTTGGTGGCGATGGCGGTATTCCAGATTTGGGTAAAGGTACAGGTAAAGGTAAAAGCAAAGGTGGCTTAACGCCTGAGGAAAAGAAAAAGATTGAAAAGCAAAACGAAGATTACATGAAAATTGTAAAAGACTTAAACGAAAAAGTTGAGGCTGCTAAAAAGAAATACAATGAAACAATTGCTAAAGCGCAAAAGGTTCATGATGAAAAAGTAGCAGATGCTAATAAGCGTTACAATGAATCCGTTGCTAAAGCAAATCAAAAAGCCGCCGAAGATACATTAAACGCTCAAAAGAAGCGTGATGAAGGCATATTAAAGGCTGAAAAGGAAGCCGCAGAAAAGCGTAAAGCGGCACAAGAAGCATTTAATAATACTATGGGCAAATTGAACACAAAGCGTGCCGATGATTTGGAAAAACTTGAAAAAGATAACGCTAAAAGAGTTCAAGAGATTTATAAGGCTAATGCTGAAAAATTACAAGCAATTGTTCAACAATCCATTAACCGACTAAGAGATGCCTATAAGAGTGGCACTTCATTTAGCGTTACCGAGTTGTTCAAAGGGCTTGCCGAAGCAGGTAAAAGAAGTGCCGATGATTTGCTATCAACACTTAAAAACAAATTGGCTGGCGCACAACAATTAGCCGCTAACGCATCTAAGTTGGCTGGTCTTGGATTTAGCCAAACATTTATTGAACAAGTTGTATCTGCTGGACCCGAAGTTGGGAATGAATTAGCAGATAGTATTTTGAAGGCAACGCCTGAAACTATTACAGAATTACAAAAAACATTTCTTGCTATGGAAAATCAAACCAATAATGGTTTGAACCAATTAGCCAATTCCATGAACGCTGGCGGTCGTTTGGCAACCGAAGAATTAAATAAAGCCTACGCCGATGCGCAAGCAGAATTAACTGAATTTTTAGCCGTACAAGCAGAAGAATATGCTGCACGACAGGCTGAAATAAATAAAGATTTTAACGAACAAATGGCAGAAGCGGAAAAAATCCGTGATGAAGCGTTTGCCAAAGCAGAAGCAGATTTAGCAGAACAATTAGCAGAAATTCAAAAGCAATATAACGAAAGTATTGCTGAGATAGACAAAGAATTAAATAACGCTTTGGCAGAAGCAAGTAGAGATTTGAACGAGGCGTTAGCAGAAGCGGCTAAAGATTTGGCAGAAGCAACTGCTGAGGCGCGTAAAGAATTAACTGAAACTTTAGATGAATTGGCTAAAGAATTTAATGAAAAATTAGGCAATATTCAAAACGCCATTGCTTCCACTATTGCCGCTATTAACGCATTAAAGGCGGCTATGGCTTCCGTTGGCAGTATGGGTGGTGGAGGAGGCGGTGGTGGCGGTGGAACTACCACAACTACTGCTACTACGGCATTAACTACACTAACTACAAGTGGTCTAACCGCAACATCTACGGGTACAAGTAGAGCAGTAGTAGCAGATGGAAGCGTTGCTTCGTGGCGCGCTGGTGAAGAAAAATCTATGGCTGGATTAGTTATTAACCAGACTTTCAACACCGATTATGTAGACCCAATTCAAGTTAAAACACAAATGCTAAATGCCATAAAATATGGTTCAACTGTTCAAGTAACGGCACCAGTAGGCGGCGGTGGCGGTAAATACGGAATGTTGGTTGACTAATGACACTTACGGCAGTTTATTCATTTTCATTTAACGGATTAACTTTTGGTGGCGCTGGTTCGCCGTATCAGATTTTATCCGTAGATGGTTTGGAAAGTTTGCCCGGAATTCGTAATCAAGACGATAATCGCGGTTTTAATGATGGCATGTTTACAGGTCGCGATTTTCTTGCTGGTCGTAATATTTCCATGATTATTCAAACCTATGGTAGTGGTGGCAATTCGGCGCAAGTAAATTTCAATACATTACAATCCAAATTATTACCGCAAAGTAGTGGTACAACGCCGTTATATTTCAAACTGCCTACTGCTAATACCGACCAATATGTAAATGCTCGTGTGCGTGGTTTAACTACAACCATTACGCCAGAATATACATACGGACAAATTACTTCACAATTAGAATTATTTTGCCCAGACCCTCGTTATTACAATAGCAATACGCAAACTGCCGTATTTATTTATAGTTTAGACCAAGGGCGCAGTTATGACCGCACTTATGATTTGGATTATGGTGGCGGAACGGCATATAAGCAAACAACTGTTACTAATTCAGGTTGGGCGGCTACTTATCCAACAATAGATGTTAAAGGTCCTATTACAAATCCATCAGTAGGTAATTTAACTCAAAATGCGCAATTGGATTTTACTTGTACGCTTATTAGCACCGACCATTTGGTTATAGATTTATACAATAAACTTGTAACGCTTAATGGACAACCTGCTCGTAATTTGCTAACCTCAGGCGAATGGTTTAATGCGCAACCGGGCAATAATATCTTTACCATCAACGGCACTTACACCGCCGCTGGTGATACCTCTGTTACAATAACTTGGAACTCGGCATACATCTAGGAGAAACATGGCACTACGCACTCCGCCTTCGTGGTTACAAAACGCACTTCACCCTGCCGAGAATGACCGCCTCACAATGCAGGCAATTTGGGCGACAACAGGAATTATTGGCACATCTTCTTTAGCAGTTACCGCTAGTTCACCTGCCGCCATGACTGTACAAGTAGCGGCTGGTTGGGGTGTAATTGTTGGTAATTATCAAGCCAATATGGGTGTTTATAATTTTTATAATGATGGCACAACAGTTTTGCCAATATCTATTGCTGACCCATTAAATCCACGCATTGACCGCATTGTTGTTACTATCAACGATTCCTATTACACGGGCGTCTTAGATGATGTTACTTTTCAAGTAGTTGCTGGAACGCCGTCAGGTTCTCCTGTTGCTCCTGCCGTACCAACAAACTCAATTTCATTGGCAACAATTGCCGTAGGCGCGGCAGTTACGCAGATAAATAGCGGAAATATCACCGATACCAGAGTTATTGCCACAACGCAACTACCTATTGGCGATATTACGGAAGTTCAAGGCGGAACAGGCATTACAGTTACAAATGGCACGGGTCCAGTACCTTCGGTTGCCATAAATTCCAGCGTTGTAACACTTACGGGTTCTCAGGCACTAACAAATAAAACATATTCAGGTACAGATTTCACACAAACAGGCACAAATGGTGTAGGCTCTATACCTGATTACCTCACACTACTAATGATGGGAGCGTTGTAAATCATGGCAACGACAACAAAAGCACTATTCCGCGGAGCGGCAACAACCTCTACGGGAACAACTCTATACACAGTTCCAGCCTCAACAACAACAGTAGTTTCTAACATTGTTGTTACTAACACATCAGGTTCATCGCGCACATTTACATTAGGATTAGCAGGAACTTCTTTCGCTACTACTACAACAATAGCGGCGAACAGTATTGCGACTTTTGATATTAAACAAGTTCTTACCGCGACCCAAGTAATTACTGGTGGCGCAAGCGCAACAGATGTTAATTTTCATATTTCAGGCGTAGAGATTTCCTAAAGGAGTAGATAAATGGGTATTGCAGTATTTCCTGCCGCTGGCGGTGGGGTCACACCTAAAGTTACAGAATTTACAAGCACAGGCACATTTGTTGTGCCGTCTAACACTACTATGGTTGAAGTTTTTGTTGTTGGTGGTGGCGGTGGTGGCGGGTGTGTAAATAACAGCTCTGCTCGCGCTTCGTCAGGTGGCGGCGGTGGTAGTGTTATTACAAGAACATTACCTGTTACGGCAGGAGCCTCTTATACAGTTACAGTAGGCGCAGGTGGAGCAGGTTCATCAAACGAAAGCACTCCTGGTGCTGATGGTGGTGATTCAAGTTTTGGTTCATTGGTTACCGCTTGGGGGGGCGGTGGCGGTGCTTCAATGAATACTAGTGGTGCCACAACATTCCCGCGTTTAAGAGGAACAAGCGGCGGCTCCGCACAAAATTCTTCAACAAATCCAGGCGGAGGCGGCGCTGGAGAATCATTAGTATGGCCTCAGCAAACCACTACTCCTTTTGCCATTCAAACCGAATTTTTCTTTTCTATGAATGGAACTAGAACAGGCGCACTTAGCCCAATGAATAACAATAATCCTATGGGCGGAAGAGGCATAAATGGTTTTGGCGGTGGTGGGGCTGGCGCTTCATCACAGCCCGCTGCTAATTTTCTCGCTTTAATCTCTACTGATGGTGGTGCCGCTGGTATATCAGGAGGCACTGCAGCAAACGGCAATAATGCAACTGCTAATTTAGGTGGCGGCGGTAGTGGTGCTTACACTGCTGCTTCTGCTGGTCAACGCAACGGCGGTAATGGTGGTAGTGGTTATGTTCGCGTTACTTATTGGTCATAAGGAGATTACATGGCACATTTCGCAGAATTAGACGACAACAACAAAGTATTACGCGTTATTGTTATTGCTGACTCCAATACGGCTGACGCTAACGGCAAAGAAAAAGAAGAAACTGGAATTGCGTTTTGTCAATCGCTTTTTGGCGAAAATACAAAATGGGTTCAAACTTCTTACAATTCTAAGTTCAGAGGAAAATTTGCTGGCGCAGAAGATTTTTACGATGCTGACAATGATTTATTTTGGACTCCTGATGGACCAATAAATCCACCAACTGATTACATTGACGCAGAGGTTGTAGAACCAACTAAAGCATTAGAGTAGAGAGTGCGGTATGACTACAACATACCGCTATCTCTTTGCCGACCTGCTCACAAACGAGATAATCGCTGAATTACCTTTAACTGGCGTATCTTTTACGCAACAGTTAAATCAGGCTGGCACATTCACGGGTCGCATTTTACTTAGCGGTATAAATTCGTATGAATACAATGTAGATGCGGCAACGCAACCTGCTCGTAATGCTCTATATGTAGATAGAAATGGCATACTTGTTTGGGGCGGTGTAATTTGGAACAGAGATTATTCTTCGGCAGACCAGACTTTAACTGTTACTGCTAGAGAATTTGAAAGTTATTTTGAACGCCGTCTAATTACAACTACCACTTCATTTACCAACGCCGACCAATTACTTATAGCACGCACGCTTATTACTAACGCACAAGCGGCTACAAATGGTGATATTGGCGTACAAGTAGGCACGGAAACTTCTGGCATACTTATTGACCGCGTTTATTACGATTATGAATTGAAAAATGTATATCAAGCCATTAAAGATTTATCAAATCAAGATGATGGTTTTGACTTTAATATCAAAGTTGAATACGACCTATTGACAAATGAGCCAATTAAAACACTTGTGCTTGGTTATCCGCGCACGGGCAATATTGACTCTGGCGTAGGTGATATTCAAACACCAGTATTCCTATTTCCTGCTGGTAATATGGTTGAGTACCAGTATCCCGAAGATGGGTCAATTATTGGTAATAGCCTTTATGTTATTGGTGCTGGTTCTAATGAAGGCAAATTACAAGCATTTGCCGAAGATACTGCCAAATTAACGGCAGGTTGGCCGTTATTGGAAAACTCGGCTAATTACTCAGATATAACCGACCAGACAGTATTAGACCAATTAGCAACGGCACAAGTATTGGCGTTATCTGAACCACCGCCAATTATTAACATAGTTGTACCTGCCTATGAAAACCCAGTATTTGGCACTTATGCCATTGGTGATGATGCGCGCCTAATCATTAACGACCCACGCTTTCCTACTGGTCTTGATAGCGTTTATCGTATTGTTGGCTTTAATGTTCAGCCCGGTGAAAATGGACCCGAGCGTGTTACTATCACACTAACAATTACAACTAACTGAGGCGCATATGGCATACATTAACCAGCCACCTGATTTACGGATTATTTTTCAAGATATGACTAACCGCTTGGAAAAGTTAGAGCGTGCGCAAAGATTTACCGCCCCAAATGTGGACTTTTCCACAAATACGCCAACCAATCCACGCGTAGGAGATATATTTTTTGATACTAATAGTAACAAATTGGTATTTTGGAACGGCACAAATTGGCGCAAAATTACCGATACGACCTTCCCGTAATGTAATATTGCCGCCATGTCTGTTGAGAATTGGGCTGCTTTAGCCGTGTCTGTAACAACTCTAATGGGAGCGTTAGCGGTGGGTGTTCGGCATCTTGTAAAATACTATTTGGCAGAATTAAAGCCTAATGGTGGTTCTAGCATTAAAGATAAAGTGGCAGATATAGATAACAAAGTGGATAAATTGGAGGCAAGAATTGACGAAATCTACAAGTTCCTTATTAAATAACAATCTCATTGTTGAAATAGCCAAATCACAAATTGGTTATGAAGAACAACCAACCAATAAAACAATGTACGGCAAATGGTATGGATTGAACGGACAACCTTGGTGCGCCATGTTTGTATCATGGGTATTTGACCAAGCAGATGAAAGCAAAAGAGTAGCGGCTTCTAACGCAAAAGGATTTGCTAGTTGTGATGCTGGCTTAAAATGGTTTTCTAAGAAAAACAAACTTGTTCCTATCGGTGAGGCTAAAGAAGGCGATATTGCCTTTTTTCAGTTTGATGATGATGCCCAACCCGACCATGTTGGTATAGTTATCAAAAATACAGGCAAAAATCTTGTCTGTGTTGAGGGTAATACCTCGCCTAACAAAAAAGGTTCGCAGTCAAATGGCGGCGGCGTATATCGCAAAAAGCGACCATATTCCGTAATCATGGCAATTGCGCGCCCATAAGGAGGCAGAAATGAACCCTAAAGTGAAATCAGCAATTGAGTCATACGCACGCTCATTTCTAGTAGCGGCAGTAACGGCTTACACACTCGGCGCAACGGATATTAAGGACATAGCAACGGCAGGTTTAATTGCCGTTATTGCTCCTGCTATTCGTGCTATTAACCCAAATGACCCAGCATTTGGAAAAGTTGCCGATGTAGTGGAAAAAGAGTTGGCTAAGAAGCCAGCACGCAAGAAAAAAACTAAATAACGGGCTAGGCTGGATAAATGACGGGGAAGCGTTTATCCAGCCATGTCTAATATTGATGCTAAATTTCATGCTAAATATCAAATAATCAACGATTGTTGGGTTTGGCAAGGCGCATTACTTAATAGCGGATACGGCTTATTTACTGATGAAACTGGTAAAGCCGTAACTGCGCATAGATGGGCATATAAGCATTTCAAAGGGCAAATACCAGCAGGATTAGTAATAGACCACATATGCCGTAACCCTGCGTGTGTAAATCCACGCCATTTACAGGCAATTAGCCAGTCAGATAATATAAAACGCAGTTTGTTGGTAAAGATGCGTGGCGCCAGAACGCATTGTAAAAACGGGCATGAATTTACGCCAGAAAACACCAAATATGTGAAAGGGCAAAGAGGCCGTAGGTGTGCCAAATGCCTTTACATAAGCAAGTTAAAGTCAAGGCTTAAATAGGGCGTGTCGTTACCTTCTCTGTAATCTTTTGTGTATCCTTCTGAGCATGGCACTTAAAGACACTATTGAGCAGTTTCGTTGGCGACAAATTGAAAAAGGTTGTCCTTATGCTAATTTTCTTGAAACATTAGAAAATAAAGAGGACAAAAAGGCATTACAAGATGCCGTTATTAAAGGCATACCTGCCACAACTATCTGTAAAGCGTTACGGAAAGAGGGCTACCGACTAGCCGAAATATCTATCAATGAACATAGACGAGGTGTATGTCGGTGTCAGAACAACAAATAAAAGCCATATTGGAACAACGGCAGGAACATCACGGAGATTTCTATTCTAACTTTTTAGCAATAGGAAAAATCTGGGGAGCATTACTTGGTATTGAGCCAATAGAACCATACAAGGTTGGCTTAATGATGGACGCATTTAAGAGCGTGCGTGCTTTTAATAACCCACAACACGAGGACAACTGGCTAGATAAATTTGGTTATACACAACATGCCCGTAGTGCCTCTTTTTACGATAGGACAAAAAAAGCCAAATGACTATAAGCCAGCGATTATCAGAAATCCCCGATGAGGTCGCAAGCGATGATGTAGTTGAATTGCGTAAGGCACTTATACGCACACAACGACAACTCAAAGAAGCCAAACAACGCACCGATGAATTAGTTGAAGCCACAATACAAGCCGCCAAAGATGCCACATTGGCTATGGGTCCCGTTAAACCCGTAATTGCGCCAGAGGTGGCAAAAAGTGGCAAAAAGAAACCTGAGATTGCGTTATGGCACTTAACAGATTGGCAAGGCAGTAAGAAAACAACCACATACAACTCTGAAATTATGCGCAAACGAGTTATAGAGTTTGTTACTAAAGCGCAAGCAATTACTGAAATTCAAAGAACCCACCACCCTGTAAATGATGTAGTAATTATGTTTGGCGGCGATATGGTGGAAGGGTTATTTAACTACCCTGCGCAGTTACATGAGGTTGATAGCACGCTATTTGAACAGTATGTAACAGTCAGCAGACTAATCGTGGATACAGTTAGGCAAGCACTTGCCATTTATAACAAAGTATTAGTTGTGGCAGAGTGGGGAAATCACGGCAGGATTGGTAGTAAAAGAGCCGATGTACCGCGTTCCGACAACATTGACCGTATGTGCTACGAGTTAGCACGACAATTATTAAGTGATGAAAAACGACTAACTTGGCAAGATTGCCCTGATGATGTTCAGCGTGTGGAAATTGGTAACTACCGCGCACTATTGATACATGGTGATGAAGTCGGTAGAAATGGATTTGCGAGCCCAGCGGCAATTGTTCAACACGCTAATCGTTGGCGTTCAGGTGCTTATCCGTGGGAATTCCGTGATGTGTATATTGGACATTACCACACACACGCTTGTTGGCCGATGGCAAATGGACTTGGTTCCGTGTATCAAACAGGTAGTACGGAAAGCGATAATCGTTATGCTCGCGATTTGTTAGCCGCTAGTGCGATACCTAGTCAGCGTTTGCACTTTATTGACCCAAATAAAGGCAGAGTTACTGCCGAATACAAGATTTGGCTAGATTAGGCATCTTCCTCAGTATCTTCATCATCTTCAAAATCTGAGGTGTGCAAACTAGCAAATAAATCGTCAATATCTACGCCGTTTAATTTAATATCTTCAATTATGCCTCGCGCTAATTCGCGTGTGCGCTTAATCATGTCGTCAATTACATCTGGGTATGAATGGTCGGTTGTTATGCTGATAAACAACTCACCAATATTGACATTGACTTCATTTTTAGCCATAGCCGAAGTGTAAAGCCATGTGTGCTTAGCAAAGCAAGTGGCACACGCCGCCGACTAACAAATGCCTATACATACCGTTAATTAGCCTTGTGAGCCGATTACAGACACTTTGATTAGCAAGTGCTATTAGTTAGCAAGTGGCATTTATTTGCCTCTCTACGGGGCTGTAACGCCGTTATTTGACCCTCTAAAAACAGTGATTTCCTTTATATGATAGGATTACCCCATAACTAAATAGAGATTACGAACCCAGTTCAACCGTTACCCGAGAAATCGGAAGTGGAACTCCCACAACTTCGGCTCTAGGCAGTAGTAATTCTCAACGAACAATGACAATTAAATAAGTTACAAAAACACGGTGAAGGCATCGGCATAACGCATTGTTGGTTGAAATAACACCACCGCACCGCACCGCCCTGACGACCGTTTTTGAAACTTATTTTTCACATGGAAGGCACAGACGGCACGCCGCATTCGTTATTTTGGCGGCACCGTCCAGAGTATCCAGTAACAAAGTGCAAGTCCGTTACAACCAGCACAGATTATCCGCCCGATGCCAAGCACGGCGGATAACATTTAGGTATAGGTAACGGTATTCGGCAAGGTTAGCAATTAGCCGATATAACACATTACACGGAGTTATGACACGCAAATAAGGGAACGCACCTCGGCATAAGACCAAAACAGGCGCCTAAGTTAGTGACAGACTTAGGTGGAGACAAGCGAGTAACCAGCGCAATCCAAATAAAGCGGAAGTCGGCATGGAGAATTACCTTTTGGGTCGGTTTGGCACACCGATAGCAATTCACACAATTGCACAACATAAATAACTAGGGACATACATTTCCGAAACCGCGTTGGCACTAAAAGTCAGCGCGGTCTAACTGCTATTGGCACGCAGTTACTGATGAGGAAGCCAAACATTGAAAGGGATAACAATGGATAGCAAAACACTACGGCAGGTCAAATACATCATGGTTCGCCCAGAAGCAGAACCACGAGCAGTACAAATAGATGCGTGGCTTGGTGACTTATACCTCGGACAACGCACTTATTACGCATCATCAATTGCAAACGCCAAATCGGAAGCCCGTAATCGCATTAAGCGTTGCGGTTCACTTAACTAAGGGAGATACAAATGCTTACTAGAAATAACTACAATGTAATTGCCGCACTTATCGTTAAAGTCCGTGAATTTCACCCAAGCCGCGAGGCGGAAGATGCGTTAGATTCACTAACTAATATGTTGGCTGGCGCATTTTCCGTAGATAATCCAAATTTCTCAGTTGAGAAATTTAGATATGCGGCTGGTTACAACCGCTACGAACATATCAATTAACAAATAGCAATAGCAGATGCCGACCTACACGGGGTCGGCATTTGTTTTATCTACAACAAATAGCAAACACACAAACACGAAAGGGATAAGCAAATGAGTTACAGAATGGAAGACCGCAAAAAAGGCTATATGGGCACAATCGTATCTGGTACAGAGTTGGCACAAATAGCAAACAAGATATACGCACTCCAATACAAGGAAGTTGAACCTTGCAAAGTGGATAACTTCCTACTTATTGAATTGAAGGAAAAAACCATATGGGACGAGCACAAAGTCGCTTTGGTTTGTACCGAAGGCGTTGGCTGGGAACAAGATATTTACGGCACTATCCCAGTACCAACCAATGTGGGCGAGTACGGCATTTACAACGGGCGCGTACATATCAGCGTTGAAGTTATCAAGGCTTGCACTACTGGTGAGAAAGTAGATATTGCTGAATATGTACGAGTATTTGGCGACCGCCTAGATAACAATGTTCATATTTGGCAATCCGCTATGAACAAACCAAAGCAATTAGTTGATAATAACTAAGGCGAAACCGCGCTTCGGCGCGGTCTAGTGCTGGACGGCACTACTGATGAGCCTCATCAGACTAACAAAAGGGAAACAAATGACAAGTAATACATTGATAACACGAGAAGAAGCAATCAAACTAATTGACACTCTACAAGGAGAGGCGTTATTAGTTGAAATTGATAAGTTATTAGCACAAATAAACACACTAAAGGAAGTTAAGGAGTCCTATAACGACAAATACTGGAAAGCCAACGCAGAAATTAGCAATATCCGTGACAAAGTTCATAACTATTTCAAAGATGAATTAGATGGCGACAAAGATGCCAGCGTTGAAATGGATATTGACGACATTAACCAGTTACTTAATCTCATTGGCGCAGATGAAATTAAATTCACTTACTCTGCCAAAGTCACCATTACTTTTACAATTACAGGCGTGGTTGCTGATAGTGAGGAAGATGCTAAATCCAAGATTTTGGATTCAATTGATTACAAAGTTAATTCCGATTTGGACCACGATAATGTGGAAGATGAGGAATATGAAGTTGATGATGTGGAAGCAGAATAACAATGAAAAAGTGCCAAATATGCGGTGATAGCGCTACGCATTTTTCATTAGAAGGTTGGGATAACAAGTTAGATAACTATTGTTGCTATTGCTTCAATGGTTCACATATATGTAACTACTGTAAGGAAGGTAAATAAAATGGCACAGATACAAGCAGAAGATAGTTGGGTAGTAGTTGGCTCAGGCGGTCATTACGCCGATGCTTGCGTAAGGTTTGGATTAGCCAAGCCCGGGCAACATTTGGTAGTCAAATTTTCTCAATGGAATAAGTGGTACAACGAACAACGATGGGCGCGTGTATGGATTAAGCCACCTACACCAGCCTTTTGTGGTGAAACATGGGAAGTCGCAAATCAAATCAGAGATGATTTGAACAATTGGAAGGAGTAACACATGCAAACATTTCTACCTTATGCTAACTTTCAAAAGTCGGCAGAAGTTTTAGACAACAAACGGCTAGGCAAACAGCGTGTTGAAGCATGGCAAATCTTCAATGCGTTAAGTGGCAAAACGGCAGGGTGGGTTAATCACCCTGCTACCAAAATGTGGCAGGGTCACGAATTGACGCTCTGCTATTACGGCATCACGATTTGCGTTGAATGGGAATATCGTGGCTTCAAAGACACGCTATTGGAACGCTTTACGAAAGCCGCAAACCAGTTACCTGATACTGGCAACCCTTGGTGGCTCGGGTTTGAGCCACTACATATTTCTCATCAAAGCAATTTGATGCGGAAGGACCCAAATCATTACCGATTTGAGGTAGCAACAAACCTGCCGTATATCTGGTGTCGCCCTGACGGCACATTTTACGCAGGTCAATTACAAACAACTACAACGAAAGGGACAAAGTAACAATGGCACACAGACTAGAACAATTTGAAGATGGCGATACGGCTTTCTTCACCAACCGCGAGGTGGCTTGGCACGCACTTGGTACAGTTACCGATGGCGCACTAACCGCCGACCAAGCACTTGAAACCGCATTTCTGGATTGGACTGTTACCAAATCGGAAAAACCAGTTTCAACAATCGTTCCTGCCTATGATGGCGACAAAACGGAAACAATCACTTATGGAGACAAGTTTATGACTTATCGCTATCACCCAAAATCACGCAAGGCGGAAGCGTTGGGCGTGGTTGGCTCACGATACACACCAGTTCAGAATTCGGAAGCATTTGCTTTTCTGAATTCTATTGCTGACGAAAGTGGCGCAGTATTTGAAACTGCTGGCAGTATTGATAATGGTCGTAAAGTATTTATGACTATGAAAATGCCAGAGGGCATTCAAATCGGTGGCGTAGATGCAATTGATATGTACCTGATGGCATGGAACACGCACGATGGTTCATCATCATTCAATGTTTTGGTTACGCCTATCCGCGTTGTCTGCCAAAACACGCTGACTGCGGCTATTAACTCAGCCAAGCAACAATTTATCGTCAGACACACATCTGGCGTTACCGACAAGATTGAAGCGGCACGCGACACCTTGAAGGTCACATTTAAGTACCAAGCCGAGTTTAAGAAAATTGCGGAGAATTTACTTAAGCAAAGCATGGCGGATAAGGATTTCTACGCCTTAGTTGAAAAAGTATTTCCAATTAAGGACGAGAAATCACCACGCGCCGTAACTATGGCGGAAACGGCACGCGCTACTGTCAATGGCTTATGGAAAGCACCAACACAAGCCAACATTGCCAATACCAAATGGGCGGCATATAACGCATTTGCCGAATATGCGGATTGGGCTAAGCCTGTTAGAGATGCCAACCCTGATACTGCTAGGGCTATCCGTATCGTGACTGGCGCTGGTGATAGGTTCAAGAACAAAGTATTGAACCTGCTCTAAGTCATAGCAAGTCGGTAGGCGGTCTGGCACACATTGGGTTATATGAAGTTATCCCCCCAAAGTGCTAGACCGCCTATTCGTTGCCTAATCGGTTTTTACTACTAGGCATAACAGTAAAAAAATACGCGACTTGCACTTAGTTAGTTGCGTGTTGTCGGACTTATCAAATAATCTACGAAATGGAGGCAACCCCAATGATAAGTAATTTAATCGGTATCGGCGCATCACTTTTAATCGCCGCAGTTATCTCATATACAAATAAAGCCAATGGCAATCCATACAAATTAACACTACGCGGTAAGCGAGTGCTATTTGTGATGGCATTTTTACTCGGTCTGCTTATTAACCAAATAGCACTGCACTTGTATTGGACTGGTGACGGCTACACATGGTTATAGGCAGTTTTTTAATTTTCTGCTGGCACAAGGTCAGCAGATTTACAGGAAGGCACAACGCAAATGGCAAAAAATATCGTCAAGGTATTGGTCGCGGTTGAAGTTGAGGAACCCGATAACAATATTGTTGAAGGTAAGTTGAAAGGCGCGGATAGAGCAGAATGGATTAGAAACCGCGCTGAAAGTGATGTAGCAGATGCGCTTATTCACTATGAACTAAATCCAAAAGTGCTACGCGTTCGCTTAGCAAGAGAGAAGGCATAAATGACAGATAAAACGGCTCTCGCGGTCAGTACCGACCAAGAGATGTGGGACGACAAGCAGTTAGCGGCTTTGAAACAGTTGGGGCTAGCAAACGCTCCAAAAGCAGACTTAGCCGTATTTCTGCACTACGCGCAACGCACAGGGTTAGACCCATTTGCGCGGCAGTTATACATGATTGAAAGGGGTGGCAGATACACAATTCAGGCAAGTATTGACGGATTGCGTATCGTGGCACAACGCTCTGGTGAATATGCTGGACAAGTTGGACCCTTTTGGTGTGGTGATGATGGTGAATGGATAGATGTTTGGCTTGATACTAAGCCGCCAGTCGCCGCAAAAGTTGGAGTTATGCGTAAGGGCTTCAACGAACCACTATGGGCAGTAGCCAAATTTGATAGTTATAACGCTAACACTCCAATTTGGCGCAAGATGCCAGACACCATGATTGCCAAATGCGCAGAAGCATTGGCATTACGAAAGGCGTTTCCTAACGACCTTTCAGGTATCTATACAACCGAAGAAATGGAACAGGCGGAAGTACCAACCAAGCCAGTCATTACTACGGTTGAAATTCCAGAAGTTGTTTCACAACCAGAACAGTCAATAGTTGAGTTAAATCAACTGCGCACGATTGCTGAACTTATTAACGAAACAACCACCTTGGAAGTATTACGGGATAACTTCAATCTTTCTAAATTGTTACACAAAGTTGAATTTAGAATGACTGACGATAGCGAACCAACCACGCTACACGCCTTATTCATGGAACGGAAAAAGGCTTTGGAGTCGGCTAATGGCTAATCCAAGTTTCCATAATTTGGAACTTGACTTAACAGGTGTGATTACATCTGCGGATAAGTTTGAGGAATTTCACAGACTTAATCCGCAGGTGTATTCCGCTTTGGAGTCAATGACACGCGAACTTGTAAATCGTGGGCGAGGCAAAATTGGCATAAAAATGCTATTTGAAGTCTTACGCTGGAATTACTATATGAATACCAGCGACCCTAATAGCGATTTCAAGATAAATAACAACTATGCGCCTTATTACGCACGGTTGATACTGGAACGCCACCCAGAATGGGACGGCATATTTGAACTGCGAACAATAAGGAGCAACTAATGACACCAGAAACAAACGCGGATTGGTTAAATTTTCTTACCAATATTGCGCCAAAATCTAGTTACACCAGCACTACTATCAAAACGACAATAAAACAAGATAAACCAGTAATCTCAATACCAGTAGATAAGTTATTTGAGTTATATGGAAATCTTGTTTTGGCTGGCTTCACCGAAGATGAAGCACTAATAATCGTCACGGGAATTGCCACCCATGCCAGAGGCGATTAAAGAACCATGGCGTTGTTGGTATTGCGCCAATTGGAAAGCCAACCCCGATGATGCTTGTTCAATCTGCGGTAATAGTGGAAAGGAGAAACCAAATGGTTACGCCACAGGCTATAGAAAACAGACTGGCAACGCTTTCTAAAGAGATTGACGATGCTCACGATTTCCTAGAGAAAGCCGAGCATGGTTATCACCGAGCCAAAACACAATACGAAATTGCCATAGCAACAGCACGGCTCAGTTATGGTACAGAAAAAATGCGTGTTCAAGATGTAAACGACCACGCATTGTTACAGTGCCGAGATGAATTTAAGGCATTAAATGAAGCAGAAGCCATAGTCAAAGCGGCTAGGGCTAACGCTACGCGTATTCGCACACAAGTGGATATCGCACGCTCTATCGGAACTTCCGTTAGGGCTTCACTAGAAATCTGAAAGGGACAAAATGAAGATAAATGAATTGTTAGTAAAAACGCTAACAACTTATGATGCCGACCGCAAACGCAGTCAGCAAACGCAGGTTGGTGTAAGCCAAATTGGTGGTTGCCGTAGGCAGGTTTGGCATCAATTACAAAACACACCGAAAGAAAATGACACTCTAAAACTACCAGCACTTATGGGTACTGCTATCCACAAAATGATAGAAACCGCATTTGCGCAAACCATTGAACAAGAATGGGCGGATTACTGGCTAGAGGAAGAGTTAGAGTATGACGGCATCAAGGGTCATGTGGATATGTATATACCTGCAATTGGCGCAGTAATTGACTGGAAAACCACAAAGTTGCGTAATTTGGATTATTTTCCAAGCAAGCAACAACGCTGGCAGGTTCAGTTATATGGCTGGCTAATTAAACACGCTGGCGCAAGTGACCCTAAAACAGTCACATTAGTGGCAATACCGCGTGACGGAGATGAACGCAATATCAAGATACACACCGAAGAATACAACGAGGATATTGCCTTAGAAGCAATCGCGTGGTATCGGGAAGTTCAATCGTTTGATATTGCACCAGAACCCGAAAGATACGCCGCGCAATTCTGCCAACATTACTGCTCTTATTTTGGACAGGCTTGCGGTGGTAAGGGAAAAGCACAAGAGGTCGTAACTATCAGCGATAGCAAACAGATAGAAGCGGCTAAGAAATATGTTGAAGTTTCCAGCCGAATAAAGGAACTGGAAAATGAAAAAGATGCGATTAAAGCCTTCTTAGAAAATACCGAAGGCGTAACGCCAGATGGTATCAAAGTGGCTTGGTCGCAAACTGCTGGGCGCAAAATGCTAGATGAGGAATATGTGGCATATTTCTTTGAAAAGCATCAAGAGCCACTTCCATTCAAACAAGGACAACCGAGTATGCGATTGGTGGTGAAATAAATGGCATGGACAAAAGATGATACTTGTTTGGAATGTGGTACTCATTTTGTAGAACCACACCAGCCTAATTGTTCGTTAAGCGATATGGAAAAGTTTTTGCCGCCAACCGAACAACAAATACGCCAGTCAATAGCAAATATTCTGCTCAAACGAGCAAGTTTTGAGTGCTATTGGAAGGAAGATTTTGAAAATAAAGCGGAAAAAGCAGACACAATAAAACAACGGCTTATGTGGCAATCAAGTGCCGATTTACACAGGCATTTTGAGGCATTATGGAACGAAGCGGTTGATATAGCCTTAGGGAAACGGAAGGAATAATCGTGAAAGATAAATGGGACGAATGTAACGAACCAGATTGTAAAAAATGTCATTGTCAGGAGTGCGAATAATGGCATGGATAAAAATTGACGACAGTTTCCCCGACCACCCCAAAGTTGTCGGTTTATCCGATAAAGCATTTCGTGTTCATATAAGCGGTTTATGTTATTGCGGTCGGTATTTAACAGATGGTTTTATACCGATGCAGATAGCCGCCAGATTTGCTGACGAGGATATGGCTATATTGTCTGACTTAGTTACGGCTGGATTATGGCGTGAAGATTTGCCAAATAACGGATTTGTAATTCACGATTATTTGACACATCAAACGAGTAAAGAACAAGTGGAAAATAAACGCAAAGCACTTAGAGATAGGGCTAAGCGTTACAGAGAAAGACACGCCAATAGCACGGAATCTGAACCCGAAGATGATGGGTGGGATAACGCGTTAGTAACAGAGCCAGAATACAGAATACAGAAAACAGAAAACAGAATACAGATAAATACAAAAGAACTTCCTACCCCAAGGGTAGCGAGTGCTAGAAACGCAGTTAATGCAATTAGCAATAAATTAGCAGAAGCACGGGCTAGTGGCATTAACGCGTGGAACTTATCTAAATTAGTTGAAGAACAATGGGACTTGTTACATACGAATAACGATATAGGCGGTTGTATAGCATTAACCGCATGGTATGTAGCAGAGTTACAAAGTCGGCAACTATCCAGCGCGGAAATTGGGCGCATAGGTCAAATGACTAAACGATTTGGTCGTATAGCCTTACTTGCCATAGATGAAGCCGCAAGTAAGGACTTAACCGACTTAGTAAGTTACGCATACCGCGTGGCGCAAAATATGTACAAGGAAAGGCAAGGGACATGACAGAAGAAAGCAAATGGGATAGAAAAGTAAATGATGGCTTAGATTTACCTAAGTGCATCATTTGTAATGACCCAGCAGAACATAAAAAAATGGATAAGGATTTATGCACTTACCATTACGATTTAAGCAACGACCATTACAGAGGTAGGCGATAATGGCACAGTTTCGGCATTTGTTTAATTTGCGCAAATGTGGCAAACAACATTGGCAGGTAAAAAATGGGCAGTTATTGCTAGATACGCCAAATGGCAAAGATGCTGATTTGGCTAAACAAGTTGTAACAGTCCTAGAAGCACAAATACGCAATCAAATTGCGGCAGAAATAATGGCGTGGCAACCATTAAAAAGTCGTACTGAAATCATCAAAACGGCTGGTTCGGTGGATAACGCTTTAATTGGTGTTCAAACCATTTGCGCCGATATAGCGTTAGGAAACCAAAATGGAAAACGAAAATCAAAATCTAAGTAACTTTGAGTTACTACAAAAACTGCTACGCGGAGTAAATGAACTTCATGTAACAGATACGCCGATGAACGAATTAGCGTTTGTTTATAAACACGGTTACGACACGGCGCTAGATGATGTAATGAACCTAATTAGAAGGGAGTTGTAATGTTATTAGGCAATAATCAGATGCACTGCGGAAGAATTAACTGCCGTTGTACGCACACCGAAGGGTGTGAAAAGGGGTTTATTCATATTCGTTATGTAGATAAGCAAGAAAAAATTAAACAAGGGCAAAAAATTGTGGTTGAAACTTGGTATGATGGAGTGCAATTTTGCTCCGTATGTGACCCTGAACGGGCGCATATCCAGCAAACATCTACATCTAGCGAGGAAATGGCTCACCGATTACGGGAGCGTTCAAAATATAAACACGCAGAAAACTACGAACAAAAAGAGGCGGAAAAAACCCGTACTCTCTAAGGAGTAGAAATGCCAAATCGCAAAAAACTCAAAATCTCTGTAATTATGGCACTAGCATTTGGGCTATTAGTTGTATATCCAGCCCACGCGTTTGCGCCTAAGGCAGAGTTAATACAAGTCCATAAAGCGATAGCAATAAATCAACCCAAGACATACGCCAAGATAAAAATGGCTGATTATGGTTGGGGCAAAACACAAGCAAAATGCCTAAATGCCTTATGGGGTAAGGAATCAGCATGGAACCACCTTGCTGATAACCCTACAAGTACGGCATTTGGAATAGCGCAAATGCTTGGTGAAACAAGTATCAGTCCGATGAAACAAATCAATAACGGTTTGCGGTATATTAAGCATCGTTATGGACAACCTTGTAACGCATGGAAATTCTGGCAACGAAATAAGTGGTATTAGTACCCATTTCTTCGTGGCTGGCAGACCCGTACCGCAAGGTTCGCTTAAATTCATTAACGGACACGCAATTCATGTCAGAGCAAACGACTTAGCCGTATGGCGAGCGACTATCGCAAACTGCGCTCGCCATGCGCAAGTCAATAAAGCATTAGAAGGCGTTGAAATTAATGTAATTTTCCATATGGCGCGCCCGAAAACAGTTAAACGCAAAGAACCATTTAAGCGACCTGATATAGACAAGTTAGCACGCGCCGTGCTAGATGCTTTAACAGGTGTTGCTTATGATGATGATGAGCAAGTAGTTAAATTAACTGCTAGCAAAGAGTATGCCGAAACGGAAGGGGCGTGGATAAAAATTATAGATAGGGAAAAGTTAAGCCGCAGTTTGAACCGCGCCGAAGCCGTCATAGACGATTACTTCAACGCATATTCCGATTAAACCATCATTAAATTCAAGGGAGGCATGGATTGGCGGATTGGAAATCTCTACGCGAGATGGTGTTAGCACGGTGCCAAGGGTACTGTGAATTATGTGGGTTAGCACTAACAGATAATTTCGCGTTACATCATCGCAAATTCAAATCGCGTGGTGGAAAAGATGAAATTAACAATCTGATAGCACTACACCATGATTGCCATAACTTGACATCTTCTAGTGTTCATATGAACATAAAAAAAGCAACTGAAAGCGGTCATGTCGTATCACGACACGCCGAACCAAATAATATTCCGTTACGATTACCTAACGGTTCTATTGTTACACTAACGGCTGATGGTAATTACGATTACATTGAAAGGATAGAAGGCTATGGCTGGTGAAGGCATCATCACAGTAACTGGCAACTTAGGAAGCGACCCAGAATTACGGCAAACTCCTAGTGGGGCAACAGTTACAGGTTTTACAATCGCAAACACACCGCGAGTTAAGAAAAATAACGAATGGCAAGATGGAGAAACAATTTGGTTTCGTTGTTTTGTATGGGGCAAAGATGCTACGGGCGCGGCTAACGAATTACGCAAAGGTAAGCGTGTAGTTGTTACTGGCAGATTTAATGTTGAAACTTGGGTTGATAAAGAAGGCAATAATCAAAAAGCATTACAAATTAACTGCGATAGTTATGGCATTGTTCCGCGTAATACAGTTGAACCTGTATCACCGCAAAGTGACCGACCAATTGAGGACCCACTAGACGACCCGTGGGCATAAGAAAGGCAAAATATGGAAAACCCTGATGTATCCGATGATATTGTTGATAGCGTTTATGCCGCAGAATTACTTGGCATTACACCAAACAATTTGAGACAATTGGTTCATCGCAAAATACTTGTTCCAGTAGGAAAGCAAAAGCGCAGGTCGCTTTTTAACATGGCAGATGTTCAGCGAGCGAAGGCGGCTCGTACTCCGTTTATCCCTTCGGAGTAACGAGTAAGAGAGGGGTGCTTCCGTCCCTTGGCACCCCTCTCACATAATTTAGGAAAGGCTAAAAATGGAATTAAACACGGAAATTATCCCGATAGATGATTTAGTGCCTGATGAAAATAACGCACGCACGCATAGCAAAAAGAACATAGATGCTATTGCTAAATCGTTACAAACATTTGGGCAACGCAAACCTGTCGTTATAACGCAAAATAATGTTGTCGTTGCTGGTAATGGAACATTAGAAGCGGCTAAACAAATCGGGTGGAAAGGCTTGGCAGTTGTACGCGTTCCTGCTGACTGGGATAGCGACACAATTAAAGCCTACGCGCTCGCAGATAATCGCACGGCTGAATTGGCATCGTGGGATAGCGAAGTGTTATTAAGCCAATTGCGTGAATTGAAACTAGAGGATTGGAATGTTGGTGAATTGGGCTTCAAAGACTTTGATTTGAAAACCCGTGAAGAAATAGATACTAGCATTAAAGAAATCGCAGAGCGTTACGAGGTAGTTATTGAGTGCGAAGATGAAAACGAGCAAACTGCTTTATTGCTTCGCTTATCGCAAGAAGGATTAAAAGTAAGAGCAATCGTTATTTAACAGAAAGGCACAAATGAATATACAAGTAACGCTAACGGGTCAAGAGTTAATTGACTTAGTTAAAAATGAAATCATCAATGTCGGAGAAGCACGCGCTTTTCTAGGCTTTGTCGTAGATGTTCATGCGTTGGCACACGCACACGACCATGAACACAATTAAATTAACGACAGAGATTAACCGCACACCACGCGTGATGCAGTTAGAAGGCATATTTGATTTACAAGCCGCCAAAATATCCACTACCGAAGTCCCTAATAACATTCCCGATTTAGGTACACGCGATTGGAATATTGGCTTAATTGTGGGTCCTTCGGGTGCTGGTAAAACAACCATTGCCAAGAATATGTTTGGCAAAGAATTGGCATCAGCAGAAGGCATGACTTGGGGTGCTAACAACGCCGTTATTGACGATTTTCCCAAAGAGATGCCAATTAAAGACATTACCGAGTTGCTGTCTAGCGTTGGCTTTTCTTCACCGCCAGCGTGGTTGCGCCCATATGAAAATCTCAGCAACGGCGAGAAGTTTCGTGTTGCTATGGCACGCGTATTGGCAGAAAGCAAAGATATAGCCGTTGTAGATGAATTTACATCGGTCATTGACCGTACAGTTGCGCAAATCGGTTCAGCCGCTATTGCTAAAACTGTTAGAGCGCGTAAGCAAAAGTTTGTCGCAGTATCGTGCCACTACGATATTGAAGAATGGTTACAACCTGACTGGATTTATCAGCCGCACTTAGGTGCCTTCACTTGGGGGTCGGTTCAACCCCGCCCACAAGTCAATTGCGAAGTCATTTGGGCAAACTATTCGGCGTGGCAAATCTTCGCTAAACATCACTATTTAAGCGACAGTTTGAACAAATCGGCGCAAATATATGTTGGGCTAATTAACGACCAGCCAGCCGTCATGACTGCCATATTGCCACTTATCAATGCCAATGTGAAAGCAGCTCGTAGGATAAGCAGAACAGTAGTTTTGCCTGATTATCAGGGTATTGGCTTAGGTGGTCGCTTCGTAGATGCTATTTGCGCTGGATTGAAGGCGCAGGGGCTCTCTACATATACGACCACAAGTCACCCAGCACGCGTTAGGGCGTTGAATAAGTCGCCCAATTGGGAAATGATTAGACAACCTTCACGGGTCGCCCAAAGAGGCAAGACATCGTCTATTACTGGTCGGCTTGGCTTATCACGCAGTCGCATCACGACAGGATTTAGATACGCAGGTGCGCCGAATGAAGATATTGCTAAAGTGTTATGTCCAAAGCCGAGCAATTAAAGTGCGAGCATATCTACCGCAATACGGGGTATGCCATATGTCCTATGTGCGCACGATGTACGCACGAAACGAATTGGCAAGAACAACACCGATTACACCGAGAATGGATAAGTAGCGGTAAAGCGAGTAAGCAAGGTTGGTGGAGTATTTAACGCTTTATGCTATATTTGTAGTACATATGGGAGGAAAAAATGGGTAAAGGTAAATCTGACCCAGCAGTAATTGAGCGCGAGAAGAAAGTGCTGGAATTACGGCGTGGCGGATTAACATTTGACCTAATCGCAGACCGCGTGGGATATGCCAACGCTAGTGGTGCGCATAAGGCGTATCAGTCGGCGTGTCGGCGCATTATTGTTGAAGATGTAGTTGCGATTAGAAATGCCGAGATAGACCGTCTAGATATTGCTCAGGCGGCTATATGGGGCGATGTAGTTAATGGCGCAGATGCGCAAGAGCGTGCGCGTGCCATATTGGCTTTAATCAAAATTATGGAAAGGCGAGCGCGGTTACTCGGACTAGATGTTCCAGTTAAATCGCAGGTAGAGGTAAATATTCATGACCGAAATTCAATTGATGCCGAAGTCGCCAGACTTGTCTCTCTCCTTAATAGCAAGCCGCAGAGTGCGCTGGACACACCAATTAGCCCGACAGGAACAGTTACCGACTGAAGATAACACATGGCAGACTTGGCTATATCTTGCTGGTCGCGGTGCGGGCAAGACACGCATGGCGGCAGAGTGGCTGGCGTATCAGGCATCTAGTTATCCTCTTACTCGTTGGGCTATCGTAGCGCCTACTTACGGAGATGCGCGTGATACTTGCGCAGAAGGCAATAGCGGTATTGTTCAAATCTTGCGTGAGTATGGCACTTTGAAAGATTACAACCGAAGCATCGGTGAAATATTTTTAACCAATGGCACGCGCATAAAGTTATTCTCAGGCGAAGAACCAGAGCGTTTGCGTGGACCTCAGCATCATGGCGGTTGGTTTGATGAGTTAGCCGCATTTAAGTATCCAGAGGCATGGGACCAGTATCAATTTGGTTTGCGTTTAGGCACATTTCCACAAACTATCGTTACAACTACGCCAAAGCCGATTAAGTTAGTAAAGGAGTTGCTAACGCGTGATGGCGTGCGTGTCGTGCGTGGTTCAACTTTTGATAACGCGGCAAATCTTGCTCCATCAGCATTAGCAGAATTTAAGGCACGATACGAAAACACGCGCTTGGGTAGGCAAGAACTTTATGGCGAAATATTGGATAATGTGGAAGGCGCACTATGGACTCGCGAAATGATAGATAACGCCAGAGTGGCTAGTGCGCCACCATTAGTACGCATTGTTATCGGTTTAGACCCTGCCGTAACTGCCAATGAGAATAGCGATGAAACAGGCATAGTTGCCGCTGGAATTACCAGTAGTGGCGAATATTATGTGTTATCGGATAAATCGTTACGCGCCAGTCCTGATGCGTGGGCAAGACAAGCGGTAAACCTATATCACGAATTAAAAGCCGACAAGATAGTTGCTGAAACTAACAACGGTGGCGATATGGTGATATTAACATTACAACAAGTTGATAGAAGTGTGGCTACAAAAAAAGTAACTGCCACTAGAGGCAAACAATTACGCGCTGAACCGATTAGTGCTTTATATGAGCAAGGCAAAGTGCATCATGTTGGTTATTTAGCCGAATTAGAAACGCAGATGTGCGAATGGACGCCAATATCTAACGAAAGTCCCGACAGACTTGATGCTTTGGTTTGGGCATTAACTGAATTAAATCAGGGCGGAAGTAGTATGATTGCCTTAGCAAATATGGCATTATTATGTGCTAAGTGCGGTATGCCGTCACCTAAAACGGCAAGAGTTTGTGTATCCTGCGGCGCTAGTTTGGGAGAATAATGGCAGTTTCATATAACACCACGATAGACCAAGGCGCGGATTGGTATATTACTTTTATTTACAATCAGCCAGCAGAAATTACAAATATTACTGCTAATGGCACAACAATTACTGTAACTGCGGTTAATGGCTTTACACCAAGTCAAAAGGCATCTATAAGCGGTGTTAATCCATCGCAATATAATCTTCAAAACTTTACAATTGCCAGTACGACAAATAGCAATTTCACAATTACAAATCCAACAACGGGAACTTATATCTCTGGCGGTTTGGCATATGCGCCAGTTAATTTGACGGGATATACGGCGGCATTACAAGTACGCTCTTTGCCAGATAGCCCAAACGCGGTGTTGTCTTTAACTACGGGAAGCGGAATAACGCTTACGGCATTAACGGGGCAAATAGATGTTCATGCTACGGCGTTACAAACTACCGCAATAGATGAAGGCACATACTATTACGACCTAGAATTAACAAGCGCAGGTGGTATTGTTACTCGCGTTGCGCAAGGACAAGTTGTAGTTAGCCCAGAGGTGACTAGATGAGCGATGATTTAATTGTAATAAAGCCAGTAGTCCCTACTGTTACTGTATCGGCACCGGGACCGCAAGGACCGGGCGGTACATCAGCACAAGTTTTCTATACACACACGCAAGCAGTTGCTAGTGCCGTATGGACTATCAATCACAATCTCAATGGTGAACCTACTGCGGTTGTGTTAGATAGCGCAGGAACGCAATGTGAAGGCACATTTAGTTACCCAAGCAAAAACCAAATGGTGATAACCTTTACCAGTGCTTTTAGCGGCACGGCGTATGTGATATAGGAGAAATAATGGCACGCAAATTTTTAGTAAGTATTGACTTAAATAAAAATGAATTACAAAATGCCGTAATTCAAAATCTTGGCACTGCGCCTTCTAGCCCTGTCGCTGGTCAGATTTATTACAATACAGGCGATAACGAACTTTATTTTTACAATGGTTCAGCATGGGAAAGCACACAAGCAGAAAGCGAAGTGCTTTACGGAGTATTTTCTGCTCGTCCTGCGGCTGGAACTGCTGGTCGTTTGTATTATGCAACAGACCAAGCACTACTTTATTTTGATGATGGCGCAACTTGGGCGCAAGTATCAGCATTTGGCAATGTAACTTCGCAGACTTCATACGGACAAACAAGTGGTAATGGAACAAGTAACTCCTATGCTCGTACCGACCACACACACGGCACGCCACCACTAACTAGCAACGCGGCAAGTACGCAAGCAATCGGTGATAGCGCAACTGTTGGAACTGGAACGGCACCTGCGCGTGACGACCATAAGCACGCTATGCCAGCGTTTGGTTCAGTTACTGCGCAAACTTCATTTGGCGCATCAAGCGGCAATGGTTCGTCTGTAAATATTGCGCGTGCCGACCATACGCACGGAACTCCAACGCACGATAATGCGGCGCACTCTCTTATCAATCTTTCAGCACTTGCCGCACCTACGGCAGATGTGTCAATGGCTACTTACAAGATTACAAATCTTGGTACACCAACAGTTGCCACAGATGCGGTTAATAAGCAATATGTAGATGATGTTGCGCAAGGTTTGAATATTCATGCCGCTTCATATGCCGCAACTACCGCAAATCTAAATGCTACTTACGATAATGGAACTAGCGGTGTTGGCGCAACACTTACTAACGCTGGAACTCAGGCGGCATTTAGCGTTGATGGTGTAAGCCCTGCGCTTAATGCTCGTATCTTGGTTAAGAACCAAACAACAACAAGTCAAAATGGTATTTATACACTTACAACAGTAGGTAGCGGTTCAACTAACTGGGTACTTACACGCGCAACTGACTTTGATACTGCCGCAGAAATTGCTGGCGGAGATTTCACATTCGTAGATGCTGGTTCAACACTTGCTAATACTGGCTGGGTGAATGTTGATGAAGTAACTACTGTTGGCACAGACCCAATTGTTTTCCAGCAATTTAGCGGTGCTGGAACTTATACTGCTTCTAACGGCGTTCAATTAGTTGGTTCTAACTTCTCAGGCGTAGTTGTAGCAAACGGCGGTTTATCTGTCGGTTCAACTGGTTTTGAATTAGATACAACAATTGCGGTTCGTAAGTATGCGGCTAATGTGGGTAACGGTTCTGCCACTTCCTATGTAGTCACACACAACTTGAATACGCAAGATGTAACTGTTGCGGTATATGACAATTCAAGCCCATATGCCGAAGTTATTTGCGATGTTCAACATACTTCTACATCAGCAATCACATTGCTATTTAGCGTAGCACCAACAAGCAATCAATATCGCGTAGTTGTTCACGGGTAATAAAGCATGAGCCGTCTTGCTCTTACCCCAACAAATGTACCTGCTTTAGCCACACCGCCAAGCGTTCCTACGCTTCGGGCTGGCGATTTGTATTACGATACAACCGCAAGCAGTTTATTTGTTTATTCGGGAAGTGCATGGGTAGCAGTCGGTAGTAATACCATTAGCGATGTAGATGGCGGACAACCAGATGCCGTTAATGGTTATAGCGGTGCGTATCCTGATACAACGGCAACACAAATAGTCACAGGAGGAACTCCATAATGGCAGTCATTACACAAATTCAATTTAGGCGCGGAACTGCCTCTCAATGGTCTAGCACTAACCCGACTTTGTCGGCAGGTGAATTGGGTTACGAAACCGATACGGGTAATTTCAAAATCGGTAATGGTTCAACTGCGTGGAATTCTTTGCCTGTTCTTAATGGTATTACTGCTGATAGCACGGCAACATTTACAAATAAAACTATCAGTGCCGATAACAACACTATTTCAGGCGTTGCGGCATCTAGTTTTGTAGTATCAAACGCATCTGGATATATTGATGGGTCGGCGGCACAAAAAGCAATCCCTACTGGCACAGTAGTAGGAACTTCCGATAGTCAAATACTCACAAATAAAACTATTGCAGGCGCAGATAACACATTAACTGTTCGTTTGGCAAATGATGTAACTGGAACTTTGCCTATTGGTAATGGCGGTACAGGTCAGACAACTGCCAATGCCGCGGCAAATGCTCTATTACCTTCTCAAACTAGCAATTCAGGAAAGTATTTGACTACAGATGGTACAAATACATCATGGGGAACAGTTGCCAGTTATTCAGCACCGACACTTGGTTCAACACTTATCTCATCAGGCGCAACAGTTACAACTATTGCTGGTTTGACTTTAAGTGGTCCAACACTTTCCAACACAGTAACCGCAAGCGGTATTATTAACATGACGGCGACAGGCGCAGTTGGTAATGTTAAGGACTTCCAAACTTTACAAATAATGGATTGCATCTAAAGCGAAGGGAAAAACAATGGGTTTGATTGACCGATTTGCAGAGCGAGTGGCAAAGCAAATTGTCAAAGCGCCTAACTTGCCTTCTGGTGCAATTACAGTAACTGAGCAACAGATGCGGCAAACGGGCGCTAACACAACTTATGGACAAACTGTTCCATTAGAGCGTGCGCCTAATCTTGCTGGCGTTCCTTTTGCCCCAGGTCAGCCAATTATTCCGGGCGCAATTAATCCACCACGCCCAACAGATGGCAGACCCGACCCACGCCGTTATGAATTTCAAGTCGCTCAAAATATCAATATCACCGAAACACGCCTTGTTCCATTTAGAACTTTGCGAGTAGCGGCAGACCAAATAGATATTCTTCGCAGATGTATTGAAGTGCAGAAGGCAAAGATACTTGGCTTTAATTGGGATATTACTTTAGGCGAAGATAGTGCTGAAAAGATTATTAGCGAAATCGGTGGCGCTCGCGTTCGCGCTATGGCAGTAGCACGCGAGAAATACACCGAAGATATTAACCGCGTTCGCCAATTTTGGGAGCAACCAGATAAAGGAAATGGTTTGCTTTTCTATGACTGGTTAAATATTGCACTGGAAGAAATTTTAGTGCTAGATGCGTGGGCTATTTGGCCGCAAATGACAGTTGGCGGAGAATTACACGGATTACAAATTCTTGACGGCTCTACAATTAAGCCACTTATTGACGACAGAGGTATGCGACCAATGCCGCCTTACTCGGCATATCAGCAAATCTTGTACGGCTTTCCTCGTTCAGAATTTTCTGCGCCTAACGAAAACGAAAAGGCAGATGGCGAATTTACCAGCGATGAATTGGCTTATTTTGTACGCAATCGCCGCACAACTAGCGTATATGGCTATTCACCAACGGAACGCGCACTTCCACTAGCAGATATTTATTTGCGCCGTCAGCAATGGCTTCGTGCCGAATATACCGATGGCGTTACACCAGAATTGTTAATGCAGACAGATGCTAATTTTGGTAATAACCCAGACTTGTTACGCGCTTACGAAAACATTTTCAATAGCGATTTAGCAGGTCAGACAGAACAACGCAAGCGTGTTCGTCTATTGCCAGCAGGTATGACACCTGTTCAATTTGACGGATACGGCGAACGCTTTAAGAGCACGCTTGATGAGTATTTGGTAAATAGCATTTGCGGTCACTATGGCGTTACACCAGCAGAAATTGGATTTAATCCTGATAGTGGATTAGGTGGCGCAGGTTGGCAAGATGGGCAAATTGAAACTGGTGATGTATTAGGTGCGTTGCCATTGGCTACTTGGGTAGGCAAGATGATTAGCCACTTGTCTTATATGTTCTTAGGTATGCCACGCGAACTTGAATTTAGATTTATGGAAGGCGGTCGTGAAGATACAGAAGCATCAGCACGCACTACTGAAATAAATATCAAATCAGGAACGCTAACGCTTAATGAAGCACGCTCACGGGCAGGTTTGCCACTTATTGAAGCACCAGAAGCAGATATGCCAATTCTTGTAGCAGGAACAGGCGCATATCTTGTAACGGATAGTGGATTAAAACCAATTGACGAAACTGTATTAGTTACCGAAGATGGGCAAGCAACAACTCAGGAAGAAATTGTTCCCGTTGCTGAAAAACCAGCCATTGAAGAAGGCGTACAAAATGAAGAAAAATCTGTACAAGAGGAATTAAAGCAATTTGTTAGATGGTTAAAGAAATCACCGACACGCAGTTTCCGATTTAAGGAAGTTCCTGTCGTTTATGCCGAAGTGTTAAACAAATTTATTGCCGTTAAAGATTACGATAGCGCACGGTGGTACGCTGAACGCTATTTAGCATAGGCGCAAAATGAACCGTGCGTGGAAAAAACGAAACGGCGCAAAGATACGGCTAGCCGCAAGGCGCGCTAAACTTATTCGCGAAGGCATAAATCAATCTTTTAGTACGCAACAGGTTGTAGATGATTTTGTTGCCATGAACTTTCAAACCATTACGCCAGAACAGGCACGACAATGGGCGCGTACTCACACACGCTTAAATGATGATGCGTTACGGCAAGCGTTATTTACAATTTATGTGGAAGCATATGTATTAGGCGAAGATATTGGTATGAGCGCAATTGCTAAGGCTCGTATTAGCAAAGCACCTACGCTAAAAGAATTACAACGCGCTATGGGCATAAATTGGGATACTTGGAAACCGGGCAATAAGCCAGCGGCATTATTAGTGCGCAAACCACGCGGTCTTAGCACACTTTTGGATAATCGCGGTGTAACAATTCAAGGTATAAATAACACAACGCTTGACCGCATTGGCACTATCTTGGCGCGTGCGTTATCTAAGGGTTGGACGCCAAATGAAATTAAAGACCAAATTGCCGACACGATAGATGATGATAATGACCGTGCTTTGACTATTGCGCAAACAGAAATGAGCCGCGCCGTTACTGCGGCATCTAGGCAGTTATATGAAGAAAGCGGCGTGGAACTGGTAGAATGGCTAGTAGCAGACCCTTGTGATTTATGCGAGGAGAATGCCGATGTTTCGCCTATCGGTATTGGTGAAACTTTCCCAAGCGGAGATACCGAACCACCAGCGCACCCAAACTGTGTTTGCGATTTAGCGCCATATGTGGCGGACACTCGCAATATTGGTGAAGATGCGTTATCCATGATGCTTGGAGAGGAATTTGACTAATGGCACAACCACAAGTAGGTCATAGCACAACAACAGTAAATAACACCGCAGTAATGTTATTTCAAGCACCAACTACTTACGGCAAAGTTAGTTTATATATATCAAATGAAGGTGGGAGTAAAGCATATTTAGGTGCTCAAGATGTAACCACTTCGGGCGTTCTTGAAGGATTTAATTTAGATAATGGAGAACACTTAAATATGGAACTTAATGGCGGCGAACAGATTTGGTGTTTATCGGCATCATCTTCCAAAATTTGCCTACTCTGGACTTTGTAATGGCAGATGGATTTACACCACCAGCAAAAGTGCGTGAAAACGCACGGCGCGGTCTTGAACTGCGTAAAGAATTTGGTCGTGGCGGCACACAAGTAGGCGTAGCACGCGCAAGAGATTTATCAAATGGTAAATCGCTTCCTTTGGAAACCATTAACCGTATGGTAAGTTATTTCGCTAGACACGAGGTAGATAAGCAAGGAGAAAACTGGGGTAACGCTAAAAACCCATCAAAAGGTTATATTGCTTGGCTTCTATGGGGCGGAGATGCTGGCAAAGCGTGGGCAAACAGTATTGCGGAACGAGAAAAGAAAAAGGATAAATCAATGGCAACAGATACAACTAGCACATATGCCGTAATTGTTAAACAAGAAAAACAAAACGATGGCACTTTGCTCGTATATGGTAAGGCAACTGACGATTCAGTAGATATTGACCAACAAATCTGTGATGCTGGTTGGTTGGAAAAGGCTATGCCAGAATGGTTCAAAACTGGCGGTAACATTAGAGAACAACATAGCAATATCGCCGCTGGCGTTGCTAAAGAATTAGATAGCAAATCAGATGGGCATTACATTTCAGCATTAGTTGTGGACCCAGTTTCGGTTAAGAAAGTGGAAACTGGCGTACTAAAAGGGTTCAGCATCGGAATTCGCGCACCACGAATTGTGCGCGACAACAAAGCCGCAAATGGTCGCATCATAGATGGACAAATTGTGGAAGTTTCGCTAGTTGATAGACCAGCAAACCCAAATGCCAAACTAATGTTGGCAAAATCTGATAACGCTGACAATCTAGTTCAAGTTGAGGAACTAATTGAGGCTGAAACCGTAAAAGGAGAACACATGGAAATGGAAGAAGATAAAGCGGTTTCAGAGAAGCCGTCTAAAGAAGAATTGATGGAGCGTTACGCCGCCGCTAAAAAAGCATATGACGAAATTACTCGCATGTGCAAAGAAGCAGGTGTAGAAATTGAAATTGACGGCGATGAAGATGAAGAAGCCGAAGAAAAGCGTGCCTATGGCGAAAGTGCTGAGGAAGAAACCGAAGAAGGAAGTAAGCCTGAAGCCGCCGAGGAAGAAGTTGAAGAAGCCGAAGGTAAAAGTGCCGAAACAACTAAGTGCCTAGAGTGCGGTTGCAATCAAGTAGGTAATTCACATGGCGGCGGACAAACTGTTCTACCAGATGGCACAACTTCCAATATGACAACCGCAACAATGGTTTCACCAACTCAAACTCCAAAGAGCACAATTATTCCTGCGCCAGTAACAGAAGAAATTGGCACAGTTATTGAAGATGAAGATTCCTCAGATGACGAGGATTTGTCCGAAAAGACAATTACTGCCATCATTGAAAAAGCCGTAAAGAGTGCTAAAGATGCCGTAACTGATGAGATTAACGCCTACAAAGAGGAAGTTAATAAGTTACAGTCTGAATTGGCAACGGCGAAAACAAAAGCAGTAGCAGGTGGTCCAAAGCGTTCAGTTATCAAAACTGAAATTGCTGAACTTGGCTCATTCTTGGCTAAAGCGGCTGAGTATCGTGCCAAAGCCACACAAACAAGCGATGCCGATTTGGCTCGGGGCTATCGCGAGTTAGCAGAAGATGCTGAACTCAAAGCAAAAGCAATTCAAGCCAAATAAAAAAACCAACTCTTTACGAAAGGAAAAAAATGGCTCTCGCAGCACCTAAAGCGAGTGACCTGTTTGGCGATGTAGCATCTGCAAAAGATGCCGCAATCCGCATGGACGAGTTTAAGTCTGAACTTAACAAGTCCGTTTCACAATCAGTCACAGACCCAATGGCAATTAACGCTATTCAGGCTGGCAAAGCAACATTTGCGCAAGCATCTGGCGACCCAGTAGCAAGCCTTGAAGCACTTGCCGCTAATAAGTCACTTTCTCCTGATGCTGTTGGCGCGTTGAACAATGCTCTCGCATCACAACGCCTAGCAATGCAGGATATTCAGAAAGAAATCACACTAACAAGCCCACTTAGCACATCTTTTGCGGCATTTGATCTAGAAGCACCTGCTAAGTTGCTCACCCCACGCCCAACCCCTCTACGCAACAAAATTGCTCGTAAGAAGGGTGTCGGCACTTCGCACCGTGTCAAGCGTATTCTTGGATACACTGGTACTGGAACAGGCGGAGTAGGCAACACATGGCCGGGCATCACCGAAAGCACAACCAATACATTTGGTTCAATTAACTACGAGCGCGGACCGATTATTTCTTATGCGGCTGACGACCTAGTTTTGCCTTACAACTCCTACTCACTATCCGACATGGTGTCATTTGACGCTAACTTCTCGGGTCAGGGATATCAGGACCTTCGCCAACTTTCAAGCACAAGTACTCTCTACGCAACAATGTTGATGGAAGAACGCATGATGCTTATGGCACGCGGAACCGCCTCAGGATACTCAGGCGCACTATCTGCACCAACCTTCACACTTGCTTCACCAGTCGCAGGAGCAGGACAGACCGCACTCGCAGCAACAACTTACTTTGTAAATGTTACTGCTGATGCTGGTATTTCTGGCTCTGGCTTTGGTGAGTCAATTCTTGGAACAGAAGCAAGCACCGCAGTCGCATCTGGCGATGTTTTAACAGTTACTGTTAGCACCGCAGTTGCTGGCGCACTTGGTTACAACATTTATGTTGGAACTACAACTGGCGCAGCAAACTTGAAGTATCAGGGAACTCTAAAGGGAACTGGTACATTCACAATTCAGGGCGCTTCTGCTACTGGTCTGACTGGTAACAACGCGGCATATAGCACAACTGGTGCCGCCGCAAGCCGTGCTTCCGCAGATACTTCTGCTTACGCAACTGGTTATGACGGAATTCTTCCAACCGTACTTGGTTCAAACTCTGGTTATAACAACTCAATCAACTCAACATTCAGCACCAGCAACCCTGGCAATGAATATCAGGTTGTTTTCTATAACCTTTACAACAATGTAAAGGCTGACCCAGATGAGATTTTGATTAACGGCGCAGACCGTAAGCAACTCTCTGATTCAATCAAGAACGGCTCAACTGCTAACTATCGTCTAACTCTCACTCAAACTGAGGCAGGAGATTATGTCGGTGGAGCAACAATTGGCGCTCTATACAACGAAATCACTGGCAAGATGGTTCCTCTAACTGTCCACCCATGGCTTCCACAGGGCGTTTCACCTGTTCTTTCCTACACACTTCCAATTCCAGATACAGAAGTTTCAGATGTATGGGCAAACTTCATGGTTCAGGATTACATGGGCATTCAATGGCCTGTAACCCAGTTCGCATATGAATTCAGCACATACTTCCGTGGAACATTCTTCTGCACCGCACCAGCATGGAACGGCGCAGTTTCAGGAATTGTTAACGCGTAGTAAATAAATTGAGAGAGGCGCGGCATATTTGAAAAGTCGCGCCTCTTTCACAAAAGGAGGGTTATATGCCAAAGATGATACCGCCAACAGGTTTGAAGGAAGTTGCCATCAAAACTGAACGCGGCACTAAGGTTTATAGAGCAGGTCGCGATGGGTTAATCAATGTAGATAATCCAAAGCACGCACGGCAAATGAAAGATGAAGGTTTAGGACAGGCAAGCACTAGCGGAGCAATATTAGGCGAGGGATTTCCGTGTAGTGCGTGTGGTTTTGGTTCGTGGTTCAAAAAGTGCTCGCGTTGTGGGCATGAAAATGAGCGCATTATGAAAGATGGTGACTAAATGACGGTAGGAACAACACCCGATACATTTCACGAAACGCCATACATAACGCTTGCGGAATATAAAAATGCGCCAACCAGCATTGACTATAACAATTTGGTAATTGGCGGTAATGCTAACGCGCAAGATGCCGAATTGGAAAAGGTTATTCTTCGTGCTTCTTCCTATATGGACGAATATTTCAACGCTAATCTTAATGCCACAAAATATGTGGAAACTCAGCGCACTCGTTTTACGCCAGATGGATTTATTGCGTTACACCCAAATAACACACCGATAATTGCGCTTGAAGATTTTAACTATGGGACAAATCCAAATAATTTAATTACCATGAGCGACCCTAGTTTGTCGTGGTTTGAAGAACAACAAATTATTATTCCGTTAAGCAATATTGCTACGGCTTATTCTTCGCAGGGACCTTTAGCATTTGGCGGTTATGGCTTACCACGCCAACAGGTTTATTGTAAATATACATATGTGGCTGGTTATGTAAATAACCCAATTGCTAGTGGTACTGCTGGCGCAACAAGCCTAACTGTTACTCGTTCCGAAGGCATTTTGCCTAATCAAAAATTGCGTATCTATGACGGCGCATCATCAGAGTCCGTTACAGTCGCCAGCACTTATACCTACGGTTCCACAACGGTACCTTTAACGACTGCTTTGACTTATTCGCACGCAACTGGTTCTAGTATTGGCAATTTGCCTAACGCTTTGAAGGAAGCCTGTATCTTAATTACAACTGCCTTTATCAAAGTGCGCGGTGATAGTTCAATGACTATGAACATTACAACTTTCCCACAAGCCAATCCAACCCCAGGCGCAAATCGTTACGGCGGAGAAATTGCTCTTGCGCTGGATATGGTGAACAAGTACCGCAGGATTAGATAATGGGTGGTCGTGTAGGCGTTCGGGATACTTTGTGGAAGTTTTTAGCAAATCCACCTATCCAAAATCTAAATGTTATACACACCAGTTTTCCTAAGCGTATTCAGTTTCAAGAAAATGCTCAGGCAGGGCAATTAACGCGTTCGCAAGCAATTATTTTTATTCAATCTGAAAATGAAACACGCTTGGCTATTGGCGGAGCAACTAACGGTTGGAAACGCGTAGATTATTCTGTAATTGTTCAAATATACACGCACTCTTTGCAACCTGATGCTCGCGTGGCTATGGCTGATTTTGATGAATTGGTAGATGCGGTAAAAGATAGATTACGCTCTGACCATAATTTTGGTGATGCTACTGGTACACTTGTGTGGCAAGGAGCAGAACCAATTATAAACGGCAGTTACGGTGAACCAGCAACAACTAATGAAGGGGCAACAGAGATTTACGCCGAACTTCAATTTGATGTTACCGAGATGATACAAGCATAAGGAGCACCATGAAATATAAATATAACGGAACAGATGAGCGCGTGTTCCCTTCGCTTGGAGTTGTTGTAAAACCGGGCGAAGAATTTGATGCGCCAGATAACTTTAGCGCACCTGATGTTGTACCAGCAGGTTCGGCTAAACCAGCAGTAAAAACAACAACATCGGAACTAAAGCAGGAGAGTGACAAATGACAATTCAAGCCTCAGTCCGTTCCTATGTGGGTATCGCTAAAGAAACCACAAAAGGAACCGCAGTAAGCGCAACAGACTTTATCCCTGTTGCTAAAGATAGTTTGAAGCCAGCAGATATTTATGATGCCTTGTACGACCAAGGACTTCGTGGCTCAAATGTTATGAACTACAACTACATTCAAGGTCGTGGTCGTTCAACATTTGATTTTGGTGGCGCAGTATTTGCCGACACCATTGGTTACGCATTGGCAGGTATTATGGGTGCTTGTGCCACAGCTGGCGCATCAGCCCCATATACACACACAATTTCGCTTCTAAATAGCCTCACATCAGGCACAGACACACAACCAATTTCTTACACACTTACCGATTTCTATGCGGTAAATGTCCGTAGATTTCCGGGTTGCCAATTCAGCGATTTCTCATTGAAGTTTAACGCTGATGGAATGCTTGAATACGATGCTAAGACAACTGGTTGGGTTTCTAGCACAACATCAGACCCAACACCAGCATTTAGCACAGTTTTGCCAACCCCAGTATGGCGCGGAACTGTAAGCATTGGCGGTTCATCAGTTGCTACCTCTATGGAAGGTAACATTGACTTGAAGCGTGCCGTAACTCCAATTTACGGAATTGCTAATACACAAAATCCATATCAAGTATTTCTCGGCGCACTTGAAGTTACAGGCTCAATTAAGTTTGTAATGGAAGATGATTCCGAACTTACACGCTTCCTAACCAATACTCAGCCAGCAATTGTGTTGAACTGGGCATACGGCGCAGGAGCATCGGCACTACAAATTCAAGCCACTATCACTAAGGGTGCTTACACGGCAGCCGTTATTGACCGCGGAGATGATTTTGTAACCGTGTCTATTGAACTCAACGCACAAGGTAACACCACCGATGCTGGCGCATCTGGCGGATTTGCACCT